>Ga0193750_1000044_pt1 | contig 55120 bp, 58 predicted proteins | sample L1c1metaG_FD_160569 | JGI IMG/M metagenome (GOLD analysis project Ga0193750, IMG submission 160569) | Soil microbial communities from a riparian zone of the East river system, Colorado, United States - L1c1 | ecosystem: Environmental > Terrestrial > Soil > Riparian zone | place: USA: East River... | reverse complement strand
CGTTGACCAATATGGGCCTTAACGACAAAGCCGCCGCGTTCGCTTTTGTCGAGAAGGGGATGACCGTCGTGCCACTCGAAAAAGACGCGGTGGATGGCCCGGCTCGAATTGAGATTCTCGCCCGGGTGGCTGCGCAAATGGGGGAAGCTGATCGTGGCATCGCCGCCTTACAGAAACTACTCTCGATACCCTATGCTGGCCCGCTGGCTACGCAAAACGTGCCGCTCACTCCCGCGCTGCTCCGGCTCGATCCCATGTTCGATCCGCTCCGCAATGATCCGCGCTTCCAGAAACTCTGCGAAGAGAAACCAGAGTGAGGATCGACAATTTCTTCGCCGAGCTTAAGCGGCGGAATGTTTACAAAGTAGCTGTGGCCTATGCGATTGTGGGCTGGCTCCTGGTTCAAATTGCCACCCAGGTTTTTCCATTCCTGGAGATTCCGACTTGGATCGTGCGGTTGGTGATCGTATTGGTCGCGACAGGATTCCCAATCGCGCTGGTTATTGCCTGGGCCTTCGAACTTACGCCGGAAGGAATCAAGCGCACCGAAGATGTCGATCTTGCAGCGTCGGCGCGGCAACCGCGAAAGTATACCTGGATATTTGTCGTGATCGTTGGAGCCGCGCTCTCAGTTGGTTTGTTTTTCATCGGGCGTTACACCGGCCGGACGACCACCAGTGCGGCTGGCACCGAATTACCCGCTAAGTCGATCGCAGTACTACCGTTTGAAAGTCTGAGTGAAGACAAGAGCAACGCCTACTTCGCCGAAGGCGTGCAGGATGAAATCCTCACTCGCCTGGCCAAGGTCGCAGACCTGAAAGTGATTTCACGCACATCGACTCAGCATTTCAAAAGCGCGCCGGATAATCTTCCCCGGATCGCGAAGCAGCTTGGCGTGACGAACATTCTCGAAGGCAGCGTGCAAAAAGCGAACGATCAGGTACGCGTCAATGTGCAGCTCATTAATGCGCTGACCGACGCGCATCTTTGGGCGGAGACTTATGATCGGAAACTGACCGACATCTTTGCGGTCGAAAGCGACATCGCCAAAACGATCGCCGAGACGCTGCAGGCAAAACTGACTGGCTCAGAGAAAACCGCCATGTCGAAAAAGCCGACGGCGAATCCGGAAGCTTATGAGCTTTACCTCAAAGGCCGGTTTTTCTGGAACAAACGCACCGCGGCTGATCTGAGGAAATCGATTGAATATTTCAACCAGGCTATCGCAAAAGATCCTGGCTATGCGCAAGCCTACGCCGCTTTAGCGCAATCGTGGAAGTTACTTCCGGCCTTCAATGGCGGCGCGCCGAACGATTGTTTTCCACAAGCCGAGGCTGCTGCCAGGAAAGCGCTCGCGCTGGACGATACTTCATCTACTGCTCATGCGGCTCTGGCGTCGCTCAAAGGGCTCAACGGGTTCGATTACCCCGGAGCGATTGCTGAATATGAACGGACTCTGCAATTAAATCCGAACGACGCGACGACGCGTCAATGGTTTGCCAATGACGCTTTGGCCAACGTCGGCCAGACTGAGCGCGAGATCGCGGAATTGAAACACGCGGTAGAACTCGATCCGCTATCGCTCGTCATCAATAGTAATCTTGGTGTCGCCTACATCCACGCCGGCCGTCTGAATGAAGCAATCGCCCAGTTGCGCAAAACAGTAGAACTCGACAGCGCATTCTACTATTCCCGTTACAATCTCGCGCAGGCGCTGGAGTTGAAAGGCCTTATTCCCGAAGCCACGGCCGAGTATCAGAAAACAATGAGCATGACCGAGGATCCGGTTCCACTCGGAATGCTGGGTCGTCTTTACGCGTTGCATGGTCAAAAAGATGAAGCGCTAAAAATCCTTCAAAAACTGCGCCAGAGTCGCGAACAACATTATACAGCCGCTTACGGTCTGGCCCTCATTTATGTGGGTCTGGGCGATCGCAATGAGGCGCTCAACTGGCTCGAACAAGGTTATCGCGAGCACGATGGGTTCAATATCGGACCTATCCGCGTCGATCCGCTGCTTGCTCCACTGCACGGTGACCCACGATTCGAGGCGCTCGCGGAGAGGATTGTTCCGGCGCGGGAATTTGGAAAAGCCGTAATTCAAAAATGAATTTAGACAATTTCTTCGCCGAATTGAAGCGGCGCAACGTTTACAAGGTTGCGGTCGCGTATGCGGTCGTCGGGTGGCTTGTGATCCAGGTTAGTTCGACCGTGTTGCCGACGTTTCATGCGCCCGATTGGGTGGCGCAAACGCTCGTGGTGCTGGTGGCTCTTGGCTTTCCGATCGCGCTCGTGATCGCATAAGCGTTCGAGCTCACGCCGGAAGGATTGAAGCGAACGGAGGATGTCGAGCTTGCAGCAACGGCGTCGCAACCGCGAAAGCATGCTTGGATTTTTGTTGTGCTCGTCGGAGCCCTGCTCTCGATCGGTGTTTTCCTGCTAGGTCGCTTTACCGCTAGAAGCAATGCAGTGTCTCGATTCGCCTCCGAGGAACTACGGCGCGACAAGCAGAGCGAGGCGTTTGCAGGTTCATCTATTCCGCAAAAATCGATCGCGGTGTTGCCGTTCGAAAACCTGAGCGACGACAAGAACGCAGCTTATTTCGCCGACGGCATTCAGGATGAAATCCTGACCAAGCTCGCGAGCATCGCCGATTTGAAAGTGATCTCGCGCACCTCCACCGCCAAATACAAGAGCAAGCCTGAAGACCTAAGAACAGTCTCGCAACAGCTCGGAGTAGCAACTGTTCTGGAAGGGAGTGTACAGAAAGCCGCTGACAAAGTGCGCATCAACGTGCAGCTCATCGATGCGCGCGCTGATTCGCATCTCTGGGCCAAGACCTACGACCGCGACATCAAGGATGTGTTTGCCGTTGAAAGTGAAGTAGCGCAGGAAATCGCCGATTCACTTCAGGCGAAACTTTCCCCGGCCGAAGCTAGCACGCTCGCCACCGCGCCGACCAAGGACACCGCAGCGTATGATTTCTTTCTGAAAGGCGAGTCCCAGCTACGTGCGGCGAATGCTTCCTTGAGGCCGGAGTCATTCGATCAAGCTATCGCGTGGTATCAGCAAGCCATTGCGCGCGATCCGAATTTTGCGCTCGCGATGGCTCGCCTGACCGAGTCTCGTTTGAGTCAACACTGGTTCGTGGAAACGTTCACTGAACCGGAGCTCGCGGAAGTTAAAAAAACGGTCGAGCGTGCGCTAGCGCTTGCGCCAGATCTGGCGCAAGCGCACGTCGCGCACGGCCTTTTTTATTACTACGGCTATCGGCAGTACGAAGAGGCATTGGCCGAGTTTGGGCGCGCGCTCCAGTTACAGCCTAACAACGCGCAGGCGCTCGAATATTCTGGTTATGTCTATCGCCGGCAGGGGCAATGGCTACGCTCTTTGGACACGCTCAAGAAGTCTCTCGAGCAGGATCCGCGCAATGCCGATGTAGCCGGAAACCTTGCTCAGACTTATTGTATCTTGCGCATGTGGCAAGACGCCGAGCACGGCGGCAAATATGCACTAAGCATCGATCCGGCCGATGTGATCGGTATGCGCGCCTTGCTCCTGGCGATTCTGAACGGCAGCGGCGACATCAAAAGACTCAAGGTGTGCTGGCTACTTTTCCCTCCGCGAACGATCTCATTTCGTCGTCTGCTTCCGGTATCGTTGCGAGCGTGACTGGTGACCGCGCATATACTTTTGTTTTCGCGCGCGATTTCGAAGCAGCCCTTAAAGTTTGGGAGACCAGTGCCGATACCGCCGCGGATCAACGCAGACGGCTCTCCGCGAAAGCTACCATCCGCGCTCTGGCCGGCGATTTCACCGGCGCACAAGCCGACGCAGAAAAAGCGAGACAATTGCTCGAGGAAAGATTACGCGAGCGGCCGAACGAGCGCGTCTCAATGAGAGAACTGATCTGGGTCTATCTCGCGCTCAAACGTGACGCCGACGCTCTCAAATTCGCGCGGCAGGCCGTGGACTTACTCCCACCGGAGAGAGATGCGCTGCTCGGTAATTCCAATCTGGCCGGCCTTGCCGAAGTCGAAGCTCGCACCGGGGCCGCGTCCGACACCATCGCAATTCTTCGCCGCCTGCTTACCATCCCAGCGGGTGAGACCGTTTCCATTGCGCGACTAAAGATCGATCCGGTGTGGGATCCCATCCGAAACGATCCCGGTTTTCAACAATTGCTCACGATGCAGGAACACGTCGGACCTTAACCGGCAACTGAGATGAACCCACGCAACTTCTTCGCCGAGCTGAAGCGGCGTAACGTTTACAAAGTCGCGGTCGCTTACGCCGTAGTCGCATGGCTGTTGATTCAGGCCGCATCGATTCTTTTTCCAACCTTCGACGCGCCTTCATGGGTGATGAAAGTTTTTATCGTCGCAGTCGCGCTTGGCTTTCCCATCGCGCTCTTGCTCGCGTGGGCGTTTGAACTCACGCCGGAAGGAATCAAACGGACCGAATCCGTCGATGAGTTACCTAACAAGCCTTCCCGTGCTCATGCCTGGATTTATGTGATAGTCATTGCTGGCGCGCTTTCGTTAGGCCTCTTTTTTCTCGGCCGCTTCACCGCGCCAGGTAAACAGAGCGGATCCGCTGAAGTTCCGTCAAAATCAATCGCGGTCCTACCGTTCGAAAGTCTCAGCGAAGATAAGAGCAACGCTTACTTCGCCGACGGAATTCAAGATGAGATCCTGGCGCGCTTATCGAAAATCGGTGACCTGAAAGTTATCTCGCGCACCTCGACGCAGAAGTACAAGAGCGCGCCGACTAACTTGCGTGAGATCGCACAACAACTCGGCGTTGCCAATATTCTTGAAGGTAGTGTGCAGAAGGCGGGCGAGCAGGTGCGCATCACCGTGCAGCTCATCAACGCCCTAAAGGACGACCATCTTTGGGCCGAAACTTACGATCGCAAGTTGAGCGACGTCTTCGGAGTCGAAAGCGAGATCGCGCAAAAGATCGCCAGCTCGCTCGAGGCTAAATTAACGGGACGCGAAAAAGAAACGATCGCATCGGTCGGAACCAGAAATCCTCAAGCCTACGAGTATTACCTTCGTGGATTAGCGCAGCGAAATCGATCGAACGAAGCCGATACCAGGCAACGAATCGATGCCTACGGCCGCGCGGTCGAGCTGGATCCGAATTTTGCGGATGCCTGGGCCATGCTCGCGATCGACCAGGCGATTGTTTTCAGGAGCCCGGAGCAAAGCGAAGAACTGGGAGAGAATGTCCGCCGTGCGGCCGAGACGGCGCTTCGTTTGGCGCCAGATTCGGCCTTGGCACATCAGGCGATGGGTTTGTATTACGGATATTGCCGCAATGACGACCAGGCCGGCCTCGAGCAGTTGGAGATCGCTCGCGAACACGCTCCTAATGACGGCGCTATTTTGGGCGCACTCGGCATTTTCCAGCGCGCGTCGGGCAAGGTTGATGAGGCTTTGGCTACGATGAAGAAAGCAGCCGACCTTGATCCGCTGAATCTCAACGTTTGGAAAGCACTGGCTGCTACTTACAGCGGACTCAGACAGTTTGCTGACGCCCGCTCCATGCTCGGTCGTGCGCTCGCGCTGGCACCCGACGATATCGACGTCATTGGCGGGATAGCGGTGAACTATCAAGCCGAGGGTAACCTTGATGCCGCCTGGCAAACACTTAGCCCTCATCCCTTCCAAACTCCGGTGGAGTGGGCGTTCGTTCCTTACTTCGACCAATACCTTCTTTGGCGCGACTATGGATTCCTGATCGCGACAATGAAGAGCATGAATCTCGAGAGTAATAAATATCCGCCCATCATCAACGCGGCCAACGACGTCGTGCTGGCAAATGTCTATTTCCTTAACCAGGAGCGCGACCTGGCGGTTCAGCACGCCCGAGAAGCTGAGCGCGAGATGCAGGAGTTGCGCGCTAAGAAACTCGTTTTGTACGAGCTTTCCGCCGATTACATCCAAATGGCCGCGCGTGAAGGAAACCGCGCTGAGGTTCAACGTGAGATCGACTACGTCTTCGCCAAAATAGGCGATAATAAGTGGCTCGCAACCGATGCCGAGTCGTGGGCGGCCGCAGGTTATGCTCTTCTGGGAGATTTGGAGAAAGCGCTGCCGCTTCTGCAAGACTCATTGGCCAAGCCAAACGGCACCACCATCGCCTACTTGAAATTGGACCCCGCCTGGGACGGCGTTCGCAACGATCCGCGCTTCCAGAAATTGTTAGCCAACAAACCTTGAGAACCACGAGCTTCTTCTCCGAACTGAAGCGACGCAATGTTTACAAGGTCGCCGTCGCTTACGCGGTTGTCTCCTGGCTGCTCGCGCAGGTTGCGACCCAGATTTTTCCGTTCCTGGAGATTCCTAACTGGGCGATCCGATTGGTAATTGTCCTGCTCGCGCTCGGCTTTCCTATTGCATTGATTCTGGCGTGGGCATTCGAGTTAACGCCGGAAGGAATCAAACGGACCGACGAGGTCGAGCCCGCAAGATCAAGGAGTCGCGCGTGGATTTACGTCGCGGTCATCGCCGGCGCGCTGTCGTTAGGGTTATTTTTTCTCGGCCGTTTTACCGCGGCGGCCAAACAGAACGGATCGACTGAAATTCCGTCAAAATCAATCGCAGTGCTGCCATTCGAAAGTTTAAGCGAGGATAAGAACAACGCTTATTTCGCGGACGGAATTCAGGATGAAATTCTGGCCCGGCTTTCCAAGATCGCCGATCTAAAAGTGATCTCGCGCACTTCGACTGAGAAATACAAAAGCGCGCCAAATAATTTGCGCGAGATTGCGCAACAACTCGGAGTTGCCAACATTCTCGAGGGCAGCGTGCAGAAGGCAGGCGATCAGGTGCGCATCACCGTGCAACTGATCAACGCGCTGAAAGACGATCATCTTTGGGCTGATACCTATGATCGCGAGATGATCGACATCTTCGGCGTGGAAAGCGATGTCGCGCAGAAAATCGCCAATTCACTCGAAGCGAAGCTAACGGGACGCGAGAAGAAGCTGATGGCTTTCGTCGGGACGAAGAATCCCGAGGCCTATGATGCCTTTCTTCACGCCGTGGCTCTGCGCGGCAGGCAGGGAGGGAAGGCTGGGGAAGAACGGACCGGTTTTCTTCGGAGAGCGGTCGAGCTGGATCCAAACTACGCCCAGGGTTGGGCAACGCTGGCGATGGAGGAAGCAGAATTCTATTTTACCTTCCCATCCGAGGCAGGAAAGGAACGGGCGCGCACTGCGGCAGAAAACGCGCTTCGTCTGGCGCCGGATTTGCCCCAGGCGCAAGCGGCCATGGGTGTTTTTAAGTATCATTGCCTGCAGGACTACGACGCTGCCATCACGGATTTGGAAGCCGCGCGCGAACATGCACCGAACGACGGAGCAATCCTGGCCTACATCGGATTTGTCCGGCGTCGCCAAGGCGATGTCGATCAATGTCTCGCGGCCTTACAACAAGCGTCGATTCTGGATCCTTTGAACGAAGACATCGTGGCGAACATCGCCCGTACCTATCGCGGAATGCGCCAGTTTGAAGAAGCTCGGGCGATGCTCGACCGCGCGCTCACCATCGCGCCTAACGATCCGAACATCCTGGCTGGAAAAGCGGAGACCTATGTCGCGCAAGGCGATCTTGATAAAGCCTGGGGGATAATCGGTAAGGTTACCCTTGTGCCAGGAGATCCAAACTTCCCCATCTACATGGATGTTCTCGCAAAGCGCCGGCAGTTTGATGAGATGATGGCTCAGATTCAGACTATCCTGGATAAGGAACAAAATTATCCCCCGTTCTTACAACAGATCGCGCATGCCGGCATGGCGCTTCTTTATCTGATGAAAGGTGAGCGTACGGCTGCGCTACCTTACGTGGAGCAAGCAAGGAGCGACCGGGAAGAGTCGCGAAAGGAGGGAACGGCTCCATTATACTGGGTTTATATCCAGATGGAAGCGCGCCTTGAAAATCGCGCGGAAGTGGAGCGGGACATCCAGGAGCTCTTTGAAAAAACCCGCAAAGACAAGTGGGCGTTCCCCGGCTCCGAAACCATCGCGGCAAGTGGCTACGCACTTCTGGGTGATTTAGACAAAGCGCTACCCCTCCTTCAGGATGCTCTTACCAAACCAGGCGAACTAGCCCTTACCGCGGCTGATCTGCGCCTCGATCCAGTCTGGGATGGTGTCCGCAACGATCCGCGCTTTCAAAAACTGTTAGATAAGAAGCTGTGAAAACGGCCAGCTTCTTCGCTGAACTTAAGCGGCGCAATGTTTATAAGGTTGCGGTCGCCTATGCCGTGGTGGGTTGGCTGGTGATGCAAGTAGCCTCGACTGTAGTGCCGGCACTACACCTTTCGGAGTCCATTACCAGCACAGTAGTCTTACTGACATTGCTTGGTTTTCCCATTGCCCTGGTTCTGGCGTGGGCCTTTGAGCTGACGCCGGAAGGAGTTAAACGCGCGGACGAGACCAAGCCGGCGGGATCAAAAGGTCACGCCTGGATTTACATTGTGATAACAGCCGCGGCGCTCTCGATCGGTCTGTTCTTTCTGGGACGTTTTACTGCGCCGAGCAAACAGAGTCCGTCGGCTGAGGTTTCGTCGAAATCAATCGCAGTGCTGCCGTTCGAGAGTCTTAGCGAAGATAAGAGCAATGCTTACTTCGCGGAAGGGATTCAGGACGAAATCCTCACCCGCTTATCGAAGATCGGAACGCTCAAGGTTATCTCACGAACTTCGACCGCTCATTACGCGACTAGCCCGCAAAACCTGCCTGAGATCGCGAAGCAACTGGGAGTAGCGAATATTCTGGAAGGAAATGTCCAGAAGGTAAACGACGCGGTGCGGATCAATGTGCAGCTCATGCGCGCCGCGACGGATGATCATTTTTGGGCGGAAAGCTATGATCGGAAGTTAAGCGACATCTTTGGAGTAGAAGCGGAGGTCGCGCAGAAGATTGCCAGTAGTTTGAACGCAAAGCTTACCGGCGCGGAGGAGGAAATGCTGGCGCAACGGCCGACCAATAATCCGCGAGCTTATGAGCTGTATTTGCGCGGGACGGTCCAAGCTCGCTCTCTGGAGCCTCAGCCGATCGCAGCGGCGGCGCAGTCGTTTTCTGAATCAGTCCAGCTCGACCCGCAATTTGCGGAAGCCTGGGCCGCGTGGTCCAAGGCGGAGTCGCTCTTGTTCGCCTTGGTCGAATCGACACCAGGTCACAAATCGGCGGCCGAGCGAGCTCTCGCGGAAGCAATGCGTTTGGCCCCTGACTCCGCGGAAACGCGGCTAGCGCAAGTCTATTATGAGTATCGCGTAAAGCGTGACAACCTGGGCGCGCGGGACATGCTGCGACAACTACGCGCGACCTGGCCCGGTAACTTCGAGATCATCGAGGCGCTCGCTTTCGTTTCCGCCCGCACGGGTGACTGGAAGGATAGCTTATCCTACTTTGATCAAGCGATAGAGCTAAATCCAAGAGACAAATTTCTACGAACCTGGGCGGCTTTTACCCGCGACGCGACGCGTGATTTTCGCGGCACGCTCAGAATGTTAGACGACGCGCTGGAGATCTGGCCGAACGACAGTGACCTTCTCGGACTTAAGGCGGGAGTCTTCCAGGCGGAAGGAAAGTTGGATGAGGCACAGGCGGTCGTGAATTACCTGAAGCCCGGCGATCAAGATCAGTTTGCGATCTCCGCGTTGTTCAATCAGGCGGCAATGAAGCGTGACCCCAAAGGTGCACTTCCTTATTTTCGTTCGCTTGCCGCCCGAGCTGAACATAGCGACACCCTGTGGGGTTTTTGGAATTCATCCCTGGCTGCGGAGTTGGAAGCGTTCGCCGGCGAAAAAGTCGAGGCGCAGGCCAGCTTCACCAAAATTCGCGATCGCATCCAAGCTATGCCGGAGAATCAAAAGGAGAATCCGCAGCTTTTGCCGAACCTGGCGCGAGTGCTTGCGCGTTTGGGCGAGCGGGATGCTGCGTTTCAGGTGCTCGATCGCGCGGCACTCCTAACGCAACAAGATGCGCGCGAGCGCCCGAGCGTGGATGAGGATCGCGCACGGGTACTGGCGTTTTTCGAAGTGAAAGATGAAGCGATTACGATTTTGCAAAAGCTTCTTGTTACTTCTTACGACGGCCCGCTGACTCCCGCATGGCTGCGGCTGGATCCGGACTGGGATAATCTTCGCAACGATTCGCGCTTCCAAAAACTCTGCCAAGAGAAACCAAAGTGAACTTCTTCGCCGAGCTAAAGCGGCGCAACGTCTATAAGGTCGCGGTCGCTTATGCGGTCGTTGCGTGGCTCGTGATTCAAGCGGCATCGATTTTTCTTCCCGCATTCAATGCGCCGCAATGGGCGATGCAAGTTGTCATCCTCATTCTTGTTGTGGGGTTCCCGATTGCGCTGGCGTTTTCATGGGCGTTCGAGATCACGCCCGAAGGAATTGTGCGCGAATCGGAAGTCAATCCTAACGCATCGATCACCCATCATACCGGCCGCAAGATCGTCGCCCTAACAATTGTGGTGGCAGTGATCGCAACCGGTTTGCTGATCTTTCAATTTGTTCGCGCAAGATCGACATCTTCATCTGCGGCGACGATCTCGAACAAATCGATCGCGGTTTTGCCATTCGATAACTTAAGCGGCGATCCACAGAACGCGTACTTTAGCGAAGGCGTTCAAGACGAAATTTTGACCCGGCTGGCAAAAATCGCCGAGCTAAAAGTGATCTCGCGCACATCGACGCAGCGATTTAAGAGCGCACCTAACGACTTGCGAAAGATCGCGCAACAGCTCGGCGTCGCGAACATCCTCGAAGGAAGTGTGCAGAAAGCGAATGACGAGGTCCGCGTCAATGTGCAGCTCATCAACGCTCTGACCGACGCTCATCTCTGGGCCGACACTTACGATCGCAAACTAACTGACATTTTTGCAGTCGAGAGTGAGATCGCGAAAACGGTTGCCGATGTGTTACAGGCAAAGTTAACCGGCTCCGAACAGCACGTCATCGCCGCGCGACCGACTGACAATACTGAGGCGCACCAGCTTTATTTAAAGGGCCGATTCTTTTGGAACAAGCGCACCGGTAACGATCTGAAGAAGTCTATCGATTACTTTGATCAGGCCATCGCAGCAGACCCAAACTACGCACTCGCCTACGCCGGTGTCGCTGATGCTTACGTCTTGCTACCCGGCTACTCGGGAGGTATTCCTCGAGATTGTTACCCGAAAGCTATAGCAGCGGCAAAGAAGGCCCTTGAGCTAGACGATACTCTGGCTGAAGCGCGTACTTCATTGGCGCTGGCGATTTGGTATTACGATTTCGATTTCTCTCAAGCAAACAGGGAATTTCAACGCGCCATTGAGCTGAACCCAAATTACGCGATTGCGCACCAGCAGTATGGTAACAACACTCTGTCCGCAATAGGCCGATTCAACGACGCAATCCTCGAGGGAAAACGAGCGGTCGAGCTGGATCCTCTCTCGCTCGTCATCAATGCGGATCTGGGCGTCGATTACTATTACGCGCGCCGCTACGATGAAGCGATCGCACAGCTGCGCAAACTGCTGGAAATGGATCCCGGTTATTACTTCGCTTATGTTACTCTTGGTGAGGCGCTAGAAATGAAAGGCGCTCATGACGCGGCGATTGCGGAGTGCCAGAAGGCGCAAGCGTTAAACGATGACCCTTTGGTGCTCGCGCTGCTCGCCCACGCTTATGGCTTGTCGGGTAACAAGACGGAAGCCGAAAAAATCATGGACCAACTGAAGGCGCTATCCAAAGCGCGATATGTCTCAGCCTACAGCTTTTCCCTCGCTTATCTTGGATTGGGCAACAAAGAGGAGGCGCTCCGCTGGCTTGAACAAAGTTACCAGGATCGCGCCGGTGCTGACATAGGCTGGATTAGAGTGGACCCGCTTTTCGATCCACTGCACGGCGATCCGCGTTTTGAAGCGCTCGCCGAAAAGATTGTCCCAGCCGCGGAATTCAAATCAGCGACCGCTTCGAAATGAACAACTTCTTTGCCGAGCTAAAGCGGCGCAACGTTTACAAGGTCGCGATCGCTTACGTCGTTGGTGGCTGGGCGCTTTCTCAGGGAATCGCGCAAGTTTTTCCGGTCTTTGATGTTCCAAACTGGCTGATCCGCTTGATTGTCCTTCTTATTATCATCGGCCTGCCGATTGCGCTCATCCTGGCCTGGACGTTTGAGCTGACGCCGGAGGGAATTAAGCGCACGGCAACGGCCGACGCGATGCCGGACATGACCCGAAAGAAGAAATACGTTTGGATTTACGTGGTCGTCATCGGCGCTGTGATTTCGATCGGTTTGTTCTTCCTCGGGCGGTATACCGCGACGAATACGGCCAGTGCGGATCGCACCGAGGCGGCTACAGTTCCGTCGAAATCGATCGCGGTGCTACCATTCGACAATCTCAGCCGCGATCCCGACAACGCCTTCTTCGCTGAAGGTATCCAGGACGAAATACTGACAAGGCTCGCCAAAGTAGCCGATCTCAAAGTAATTTCGCGCACCTCGACGCAACATTTCAAAAGCGCGCCGGAAGATTTGCGCGACATCGCAAAGAAGCTTGGCGTCATGAATATTCTCGAAGGCAGCGTCCAGAAGGCGAATGACCAGGTCCGGGTGAATGTGCAGCTGATCAATGCAATGACCGACGCGCATCTTTGGGCTGAGACCTACGATCGAAAACTGACTGACATTTTCGCGGTCGAGAGCGAGATTGCGCAAGCCGTTGCGCAAGCGCTGCAGGCAACGCTCACCGGTTCGGAAAAACGCTCGATTGCGAAAAAGCCGACCGAGAATCCGGAAGCGTACGAGCTTTATCTCAAAGGCAGATTTTTTTGGAACAAGCGGACCGGCCAGGACCTGCACAGAGCGATCGGATATTTCGAGCAGGCCATAGCAAAAGATCCCGATTACGCGTTGGCCTACGTCGGCTCAGCGGATTCCTACCTGCTGCTTTCTTCCTACAGTAATATCTCTCCACGCGAATCGCTTCCTCCAGCGAGGGCCGCGCTAGAAAAGGCACTCGCGCTCGACGATTCGCTGGCTGAAGCGCATGCTTCCTTCGGGCTACTTGATACTTTGGAGCTCCATCTCCAGCAGGCACTCGTCGGTTATCAACGCGCGATCGAGTTGAAGCCGAACTACGCCACGGCCCATCACTGGCTTGCCTTGGGCTACGCCACGCTCGGGCACTTTGATCGGGGGATTGCGGAGGCAAAACGCGCGATCGAGCTCGACCCGCTCTCCTTGATCATCAACGCCGATTCCAGCTGGATCTATTTCAATGCGCGCCGCTTCGACGAGGCGGAGGCGCAAGCGCGCAAGACCCTGGAAATGGATTCACGGTTTTTTCTGGCCCACTACTACCTGGGCGCGGTCCTCCAATTCAAAGGACAAGTTGCAGAGGCCATCCCTGAATTTCAGACCGCATTCGATTTAAATCACGACCTATACTCACTGGCCATGCTGGGCCAGGCCTACGCGCGCAATGGGCAAAAAGAGGAAGCGCGCAAAATTCTGACTCAGCTAAGTGAGGAAGCGAAGTCGCACTACGTTGCGCCCTACGCTCTTGCTCTCGTTCGAATCCCGTTAGGCGAGAAAGACCGCGCGATCGAAGAGCTGGAGCAGGGCTATGAAAAAGGTGAGACCAACTACCTTTTCGTCATCAAGACAGATCCATTGCTCGACGACCTGCGCGGCCAGCCGCGGTTTGACGCGCTGGTGCAGAAGATAGTTGGCGAGAAAAAGTGAAGATCGACAATTTCTTCGCCGAACTGAAGCGGCGGAATGTCTACAAGGTAGCAGTCGCCTACATCGTCGCCGGATGGGCTCTCGCTCAAGGCATCGCCCAAGTTTTTCCAGTCTTCGACGTTCCGAACTGGGCGATTCGGTTAATCGTTATTTTGATTATCATTGGGTTTCCAGTCGCGATCGTGCTGGCTTGGGCATTTGAGATCACACCAGAGGGAATCAAACGAACCGAAGAGGTCAATAGGACGGGGGCACATTCGCTCGGTCGCGCTTGGATCTACATCGTCATCGTCGGCGCGTTTCTGTCGATCGGTCTGTTTTTTCTCGGCCGCTACACTGCTGGGCGTGCAACGCCTCGACACAGCGAGGCGGCTACAGCGACCCCGAAAAAGTCGATCGCGGTGCTGCCGTTGCTTAATGAAAGCGGCGATCCGGGCGATGAATATTTTTCGGACGGACTGTCGGAAGAACTGATTGCAGCGTTGGGTCAAATCAGAGACCTCAAGGTCATCGGCCGCAGCTCTTCCTTTCGTTTTAAGGATAGGAAGGAGGAACCCAAAACGATCGGGGAAAAGCTGGGTGTCAGCACGCTTCTAGAAGGCACTGTGCGAAAACAAGGAAACAAGGTGCGAATCGTAGCCGAGCTGATTAACGCCGCCGATGGAACGGAGTTGTGGTCGCGAATCTTCGATCGTGAACTCAAGGACATCTTCGCAGTGCAAACCGAAATCGCCCAGGCTGTTGCTGCATCACTCGAGCTGACATTGCTCGGGAAAGATACAACCGCCGCCAACGCGTCGACGCAAAATGTCGAAGCGCACAACGCGTATCTACAGGGCCATTTTTATTTCGCACGGCGAAATGTGGAAGATTATCGCAAGGCGATCAGCTTCTTCGATCAGGCGATTCGACTTGATCCTGATTACGCCTTGGCTTATGCGGAGCGCGCTGAAGCCTGGACCTGGATCGGCGATTTGAGCACCGAGCATAAGAAGGAGGCCTGGGCTGCGGCAAAAAGGGACGCCGAGAAGGCCGTCGAGGTTGGTCCGAATCTCGCGGAGGCGCATGCGGCTTTGGGTTGGGTTCGTTTTTTTTCTGAATGGAAATTTGCGGAAGGCCTCGCCGAACTGAAGCGCGCAAGAGAGCTCGCGCCGGCTAATGCGACTGCGAACGATCTGCTGGCGCGCGTCTTGATCTATGTAAATCAACTGGCGGAAGCCGAGAAACTAGCTCGCCAGGCAATTGAGCTTGACCCGCTCCTTTATTTGGCGCGAGCGAATCTCGCCCGCATCCTCCTGGCGGAAGGAAAACTCGACGAGGCCGACGCCGAGGCGCGTAAGTCCGTGGAACTGCAACCGACCGCCGCGGCAAGTCACCGATGGCAAGTGGTAGTAGCCATCCTGCGTGGCGATGCGGAAGCAGCTCTGCGTGAAGCGCAACTGGAGCCTAACGAAGGCTATCATCGATTCGAGCTCGCGCTTGCATATTACGCGCGAGGGGACCGAGCGGCCGCGGACGCAGCTCTCGCCGAGATGGTCGCCAATGACAGAAACTTGCTGGCGTACCAGATTGCTGAGGTTTACGCTTGGCGCGGTGAGACGGACAAGGCCTTCGAGTGGTTGCAAATCTCGTTTGATAACCACGATACCGGCACGCTCACATTGCTAGTTGATCCGTTGTTGCGCGGGTTGCGCGACGATGCCCGTTACAAGAACTCGGTCGCAAAACTTGGTTTACCCGCACCATCATGAGCGAAAGGTTTTCGTTCTTCGCCGAGCTAAAGCGGCGGAACGTTTACAAGGTTGCGGTCGCCTACATCGTCGCCGGATGGGCCCTCGCTCAAGGTATCGCGCAGGTGTTGCCCGTGTTCGATACTCCAAACTGGCTGATCCGATTGCTTGTCGTGCTCATTATACTCGGTCTGCCCGTCGCCCTGGCAATGGCTCGGGCGTTCGAGTCGCCCAGGTTTACACTTGGAGTGACGAACACGATCGCGCCATCGATTTACTGCAAAAGCTGGTAGCGATGCCCAGCTACATCAATTACGCCCGCCTCAAATTCCATCCCCTCTGGAAACCACTACGCGGCAATGCGCAATTCGAACAGATCGTCGCCTCGCTTGGGCCCAAGAGTTAGCACCCAGCTACGCTTCGGCGTGTTCCTACAGCTTCGCACAACAAGCGGAATCCAAAAACTTGTTACGGCTTTAGCGTTCGGTGTTCGGTGTTGGATTTTGCTTTGCTTAAAACTTACCTATCCCATTTCAGTACACGATCGTCGCTTGGCTTCAGAGGGAATCACTGAATCCAATTCTGACCTCTGACGTCTGCCTGCCACGCCGTAGCCCGGCGACTACAGCACGAAGTCGGGACTCTACTTACGCCTTGTCGTAAACGGCCTTACCGCTGAACTTTTTCCCCTTCTCGTCTGTACCATTAATCGTGACGGTGCGCGATTTGCCATCTGCCGCCACGGTAATCCTGCCCGACCACACCATCTTGCCGTCCTTCCAAGTCGTGATGTCGTTCGTCCGATCGTTCACCACTTTGTAGGCCACGGAGTTATAAGTCAGATTCCCTTTCAGCGGATAGGCTTTCCCATCGAACTTGCCGACCCACACGCTGTGCGTGGGTTTCCCATCCTTATCCACGCCTTCCACGGCCACCTTAATTTTGTCTTTTTCCTCCGTGTAAGTAACCGTCGTGTTCTTGCCCATCCCCGGCATGGGCTTCGACTTCGCCTCATTGAGCTTCCACGTACCCAGGTGAGGATTAGCCGCAAAGCAGGCGCCTGCCGCCATAAACGACAGAGCCAAAGCCATTACTGCAATTCGAGTTTTAATCATGCGGCGATTCCGCCGGAAATGCCGGTCGGCGTCAATACTTAACCGCGGATTACGCGATTAACGCGGATCGATAATCAGTTGAGAATCTAGAATTTCGTCGGACGAAATCCAACCCCTATTGCGAAGGCCGCCGGGTTGGATTCCTAGTGTTGAATCCGTGTTATCCGCAGTTAAAAAACATTGACCCCAGATCAAGCTCGGGTCTTTGATGCCCATATGAAGACGAAAATGCTGACAACCACTTTTGTTCTCGGTTTGGCCACTGCAGGCGTCTGTCTGGCCGGGGACAGCAAGGTCGAACAAGCACTTCGCGAGGCTGATAATGCCTGGTCGAAAGCTGCGGCAAGCAAAGACCTCGACAAAACAGTCTCCTACTATTCCACTGACGCCACGGTGTTGCCTCCCAACGCATCAGCGGCAACGACAAAGGATGCAATCAGGAAGATATGGCAGGACATGCTCGCCAGCCCCGGCCTCGCCATAAGTTGGAAAGCAACCAAGGTAGAAGTGGCGAAATCGGGCGACCTTGGCTTCGTCAGTGGCACATACGAACTGACCATGAACGATACCAGCGGCAAGCCGGTAACTGACAAAGGAAAATATGTCGAGGTTTGGGAAAAGGAGGCCGATGGGAAATGGAAATGCGGAACGGATACCTGGAATTCCGACCTTCCAGCATCCGCGTCCCCATCTGTCGAGAAGCAGTAATCACATTATTTGCCGCGAAGTACGCTGATATCGCGGATAAGGGCCAAAGGTGCCCACCTTTGTCGAGATTAGCGTGAGGGCGCGGTCACGCAGACAAGTCATTGAATGATCATTGTGCCCTCCATAGCAACAAGTCAATCTAATTCTCGTTAGGTAGGAGGAAGCGAGAGCGCAAGAACGTGATGAACGAGAAGGATGCGCTCGCATTTGTTGAACGTCACGGAATTTTTCTCCAAGCGGCCCGTGGCCCTCTTCCAAATCTGGCGGAAGCAATTGCCGGTGGAACTATCCGGGGCAGTTGGTGGGACCATCCGAAAGGAAAGAAGATCTTTCGCGCGATAAGAACGATTTGTGAGAGTCCCGACGTCCTCGTTTGCAAACTGGTTGAAGGCAAGATTACATACGTGCATCGCCGTCTGTGGCCTGCATTGACCAAGCTTGCCTCCCGATTCCGGAAGGAACAGCTGGCCAAAGTATGGGATGAGCACACTCGCAGCGGAACGCACCAGTCGAAACAAGAATCTTTTCCAAACTGGGTATCATCTCAAGTTATGAAGGAGGCTGAGGCACTCTCTGTCGCGGAGGCTGAGAAGATTCTCTCGCCGTGGCTAGCATTGGGTAGAAGCGCATGAGAAAGATTCGCAAAGAAGCACGTACCGCACTCGTCTAACCGCACCGCTAATTTCTGATATCTGTCTTTCTCACCTCTCACCTTTCACCTCTCACTTGCATACTCTAACCCTCTGACCTGGGACCTCTGATCTCTGACCTCTGTCAATGAACCACTACACACTCTGGCACGCCCTGGTTGGAGGAATCCTGATCGGTCTAGCCAGCCTGCTCGCAACCGTGCTGAGCGGAAAGATTCCAGGTATCTCGGGTGTGTTTGGTCGCCTTCTTGTAGCGGCGACGCCGGATAAGACATGGCGGGCGGTATTTCTTTTCGGCTTGATTGGCGGCGCCGCGCTGAGTTTTGCGCTGTGGCAAAGCGCCGCCCTCTTTCGACCGATGCGCCCGCTCGTTGTCATGGCAATTGCCGGTTTGCTCGTCGGATTTGGCACCCGTCTCGGCGGCGGCTGCACCAGCGGTCACGGAGTCTGCGGCGTCGGGATGGGTGCGAGGGATTCAATCGCGGCAACACTCATGTTCATGGTGACGGCCATGGTGACCGTCTTCATCTATAATAGAGTGGCCTTATGAAGGCAGGGAAATTGGTTCTGTTTTTCGTGGCCGGCGGCCTTTTCGGGACGGGGCTGGCCGTTTCGGGAATGACTGACCCGGCACGGGTGATCGGATTTCTTGATGTCTTTGGCGCATGGGATCCGGCACTGCTCTTCGTCATAACCGGAGCGGTTGGCGTGTATGGAACGGGGATGCTGATATTGCGCCGCGTCAAAAATCAGAACCCGCAGTTGCCCTCTGCTAGATCATCGCCCATTGACCGTCAGCTTGTAGTCGGATCCACGATTTTCGGTGTGGGCTGGGGCCTGGGCGGGTTTTGTCCTGGACCTGCGCTCGCCAATCTGGGCGCTCTCCGAGTCGAAGCATTACTTTTCGTTCCGGCGATGGCGATTGGCATGTTCCTGGCCCATAGATTTTTCGGAGCCGACCGATAGTTGCCAGAGATGACAGGTCAGAAGTCAGAGGGAGAGAAGAGAGCGTTCGATGTTCGGTGTTGGATGTTTGCTGTCGGTGGCGACGGTCGATAGTTTGTTGGCAAACAGCACGCCTCGCTTCGAAGATGAAATCTCCAGTTGTCACGGCCCGCCCCGGCTACAAAATCAAACTTTCAAAAATTGATGCTGACGATACGGGTGGATACGGCAAGGAAGAAGCGCTCCAACGATTTTGCGAGCTCCGCGAAAAAATCTACGAACTGCAGGAAATCTTGTATGCCGAACATCGGCGAAGTCTGTTGCTCGTTTTTCAAGCGATGGACACAGGCGGGAAAGATGGCGCGATCAAATATCTTTGTGCTGGTCTGAACCCAGCCGGCCTCGAAGTCAGGAGCTTTAAAGCTCCATCAGCGGAGGACTTGGATCATGATTTTCTCTGGCGCGTCCACAAGGCCACGCCGGGAAAGGGAATGATCGGTCTCTGGAATCGCTCACATTATGAAGACGTGCTGATCGTGCGGGTGCACAAACTTGTCCCGAAAAAAGTTTGGAAGGCACGTTACGATGAAATCAATCGCTTCGAAGAAATTTTATCGGAAAACGGCACAACGATCGTGAAATTTATGCTTCACATTTCAAAAGACGAACAGAAGAGGCGGCTGCAAGCACGGCTCGATCGTCCTGATAAATGGTGGAAGTTTAACCCCAACGATGTCGCGGAGCGCGCGCATTGGGACGCTTATCAAAAGGCCTACGAAGATGCCGTTAACAAGTGCTCGACCGAATGTGCGCTGTGGCATGTTGTGCCCGCGAACCACAAGTGGGCGCGCAACGTTGCCTTGGCCGAGGTCGTTCTGCGCACCCTCAAAGAGATGGATCCGCGTTATCCTAAGCTTTCGTTCGATCCTAAGACGATCAAGATCCAATGAAACGCCTAGCGAGACGTAGGCGACGGTTAAATTCTATTACACGGGTTCGAATCCCGTTAGGGTCGCCGCTGGTGAAAACGATGACGGACACGCATTGCATAACATGAAAGCATAACAAATCCGTGTGGGTTCACGAATGTTCGTCAATGTTTTCCGACGTTGAAACATCCGTCCTTTATTGTCATTGGACCCATGGTAGTTTTCACCCGCCGCGGTCCGGATACTCCGGAGATGTCCGATCATGCGGGGAGAAGATAGAATACACTCTTATGCGATTATTCAGCCAAAGCTGCCTGGCCCAGACTTTTCTTTCTCTCGACCTATCTCCCGAAGCATTCGACTGCCACTGGCAACAATGACAATTAGAAGAAAAACGGCGCATAAACTTGCCCCGGCCATTAATCTCCAGACGATGAGAGGTTCGCTCACAGCAGAATTGCGCGGCGGAAAAGATATCCCAAAAGCGGTTAGGATTGAGGAGATCACTAGGATCGCCCGCATTTTCTTTGAAGGATGGTAGAGCATGAGTGCCAGCGCAAGCGTGTAGACGGACAACATCAGCATCATGTGCCGAGCGGTTGTCTGGGGACTGAAGACGAGGGCGAAGACGATGAGAGTCGCCCATTCAAGCGATGCAGTTGAGTTTCGCAATTGTGTCGCGCTGCCGACAGGCACTGAGCGGAAAATTGGGATACCGTTACGCTGGCAAATGGTCACAATAACGGCAAGTAAGAGAAGCAATAGAGCGAGGACGATAGCCAGGCCGATCGGCTCGGCTATTCCATCGAAACGCGTTGCGCGAACGATTGCGGAGGTAATGGAAACGGATCGGCCCCACGCGATGCTCGCGATCTTGGCGCCTTCTCCGGGGATGGGCGGTGTAAGACCACTCATTTTCAATAATGCCTTGGCTGCCGACAAGGCAAACTGTGTCGCTTCTCGAGCGCCTGCTTCCACTGTGGGCAGGAGCATGAAAAAGATAAACCAAACGATTGAGGCAATAGCGGCGCGGTAATTTCGTTTAATAACAAAGTAGGGCAAAAAAATGAGGCTAAGATATTTCATGTTGGCGGTCGCGCCCACGACGAGGCCAGTCAGCCATGGCCTTTGGTACCTCCAACGAATGATTAAAGCAAAGCCAAGTAGTATCAGACAGTCTGTTTGTCCCAGGCGCAGATCGGCCTGGATTTTCTCCGCGGAAAGGAGAATGGCGAAAGCTGTGATTATCCATGAAAGCGACAGATCATGCCGGCTTGAGGAGGGCGACCACGCCTTGTCCATTTCGATTGCGGCGAGGCGGGTTGCCAGCACGATCAAGAGCGCGCTCACAATGGCCCAGAAGATCGCTGCGGCATGCTCCGGCAACAAAATCAATGGCTGAAAGAGTAATGCCAAAAAAGGAGGGTAAATATACAACCCGTCGGTTGCCGCGTAGATGTCTTGATGGTTCCAGAGTGCCTGGGCCGCGCGATAGATCGGCACGAAATCCTCGGTATCTTTTCGTCCTATCCAGACTCTGGTTATGATCGGAATGAGCAGAACCAGGAAGACGATTGTTATGAAGGTGAGGCTGGCAGCGCGCCTCAGATATTGCCGGGATAAAGTGCCGTGGGGGAGATTCCGCACGTTTTGAATAACTCTAATCCTGTCTGTAATACAACAAGTATTGTCTCGCCGTTACATGATCATTAGTTAAGAACGAGTACACAGACATGAAACTCTCGGTCGTGACAACCCTCTATCAGTCGGCGAACTATGTCGATGAGTTTTACCGGCGAGTGAAGGCCCAGGTTGAAAAATTAACCAGTGACTTCGAGTTTGTTTTTGTTAATGACGGATCGACCGACGATTCCCTGGCAAACGCGCTGGCGTTGCACAATAAGCACGCTTCCATTTGTGTAATCGACTTATCCCGCAATTTCGGGCATCACAAAGCGATGATGACGGGGCTGGCACACGCCGGGGGTGATCTGATCTTTCTGATCGATGTAGATTTGGAGGAGCCTCCCGAGATACTTGGCAATCTATTTCGCGCATTGCAGGAGAACGAGGCCGACTCGGCCTACGGAGTGCAAACCCCCCGGCACGGGCCCTGGCTAACCCGCACTCTGGCGACTCTCTTCTACTTTTTGTTCGACCTTTTGTCGGATTGCGCAATTCCGCGCGACTCGCTTACTGCCCGGTTAATGACGCGGCGTTATGTCGATGAGCTGGTGCGGTTCCGGGAACACATTTCAAATATGATCGGCTTGTGGGAACTGACCGGCTTTCGGCAGGTAGCTGTTCCGGTGCGCAAGAATCCGTTTAAAGGAACTACTACCTATACCTTCCATCGCAGAGTTGCCGTGGCTATTTATGCCATCACAGCTTTTAGCAGCAAACCTTTGCGCTATATCGCCTATCTTGGGCTTGTCATGACAGCCCTCTGCGCCCTTTATGTCATCCTGCTGATTGGTGAATACTTTATTTATGGTGTTACCCCAACTGGCTGGACCTCGCTCATTGTCTCCATCTGGCTGCTCGGAGGACTCATCTTGTTTTGTCTTGGTATTATCGCAACTTACCTGGCGGTGATTTTCGTGGAAACAAAACATCGTCCCTATAGTATTGTCAGACAGATTTATGAACCAGGGGCCAGCCAGGCGCAAAAAGCTGTCTCATTCCTACGGTGAGCGCTGCTGCCAGCCCGACGCAACCGGCCACGAGCAAACGGATCGCATTTAACCAGCCGACCCGTGTCGGCTCTGAACTGCACTACATGTCGGTAGTGATGGATAGCTCGCAGCTTTCAGGCGGAGGCAGCTTTACTTGTGGGGTTCAGACATTGCTCGAACACGAGCTTAACGTGAAGAAAGTGTTATTAACTACTTCGTGCACTGCCGCATTAGAGATGAGTGCGGTTCTATTGAAGATCAAACCGGAAGACGAGGTCATTGTGCCCGCCTTCAGTTTTGTTTCTGTTGCCAATGCCTTTGTCCTTCGTGGCGCGAAAATCGTTTTTGCCGATATTAGACGAGACACGCTTAACATCGACGAAGCGCGGCTGGAGCAGCATATCAATGAGAGGACAAAAGCGATCGTGGTGATGCATTACGCCGGAATCAGCTGCGAGATGGATAAAATAGTCGAAATCGCCGCTCGATATTCCCTTCCCTTGGTTGAGGACAACGCGCATGGACTTTTTGCCAAATACAAAGGTAAGCCTCTGGGAACCTTTGGTTGCATGGCCGCGCAAAGTTTCCATCAGACCAAGAACTTCACTTGCGGCGAGGGCGGCGCGCTCCTGATAAACGACAGCGATTACCTTGATCGCGCCGAAATTATCTGGGAAAAAGGAACAAACCGTTTGCGCTTCCTACGCGGACAAGTCGAGAAGTATAGTTGGGTTGACCTAGGGTCCAGCTATCTTCCTGCTGATCTACTGGCGGCGTTTCTTCTGGCCCAGCTCGAGCGACGAAATGAAATCACAGGCCGGCGGCGGGCTGTTTGGAACTACTACGCGGAAAATCTTCACGATTGGGCGGCAGATAACTACGTCGCGCTGCCGACGGTCCCCCAATATGCTGAAAATCCCTACCACTTGTTTTATCTCATTTTGCCAGGCCCGGCGATAAGGAACCGTTTAATCGAACATCTGGCACAGCGAGGCATCCAGACTGCATTTCATTATCAGCCGCTTCATTTATCCAAGATGGGCCGGTCATTCGGAGGTCACGAAGGGACCTGCCCGGTTTGCGAGGAAGCGAGCGAATGCTTGCTTCGGTTACCCTTTTATACCTCATTGGACGAGGAGGCACAGGCCCGGATTGTAACAGAACTAAAGAGATTTACTTTTTAATCTAAGACTCGGGCTCCAAAGGAACCACTCGATCATTGGCAACCAAACTAATTTATCGAAGCTCGCTTCTCTACGAAACCGTCATGCGGCTGCTTTACGGGCGGCACTATCAAGCCCGGAGTCAAGCAGTTGCCGGTTTGATTCCTCCTGATTGCTCGGTTGTCGATCTCTGCTGCGGCCCGGGATTGCTCTATCGAGAGTATCTCAAAGCTAAAGACATTGATTACACCGGGTTGGACGCAAGTCCATTTTTTGTTAGGAAGCTCACCCAACAGGGGATACCCGCGTTGCTCTGGGACTTGAACTCGGCCAGACCATTGCCGCGCGCGGACTATTTAATTATGCAAAGCGCCCTCTGCTATTTCCTGCCGGACCCCTCTTCGATCATCGGGCGCATGCTTGATGCGGCCAGGAGGGCGATCATCATCGCGGAGCCGATAAGAAATCTTTCAACCAGCAGATTTTCTTTGCTACGCCAGTGCGCGATAAAGTTATCCGGTCCGCCGGGGGAACATCCGAAACGATTTACGGAAGAAACCTTGGATCGATTTTTCAGCAACTACGCGGAAGAATTGCGAGAGAAGTTTTTAATACCGGGAGGGCGGGAAAAGGTTTATTTGTTGGCACCGACGCCGGTATTCCGCCAGGCCTGACCGTTTAAGTGTTCGTTTTTCCCCGCTCCCATTGGGAGAGGGCAGGGTCAGGGCGTATGCGAGAGAAAATGGTGGCGCCCTCACCTTAATCCTCTCCCCAGGGAGAGAAGGTCTTTAGCGTCGCTGTGCTAGATTCCATTTCATTAACACCTCGCTTCAGCGAGGTATATGACCGCGAGTATGCTACCACAACGGCTTTAGCGGTTTACCCGTTCACTGACAAAAAACCGCTGAAGCGGTTGTGGCTCGCTCAGGCGTCGTTAACGCCCAGCTAAAGCAGGGTGTTAATGAGAGCATCAGTCGACGCTAAGCACCCTCTCCCACTGGGAAAGGATAGGGTGAGGGCTTATAAAGTAGAAAACCGTGCCCTCACTACCTAAGCATGGCCATTTGTGACATGAGGTTCAAGAAATTTGCGTATCGCGGGCGCTGCCATCGCACCGACTTGTCGTGTTACTTCCAGGCCATTTTTAAATAACGCCATTGTCGGAATCGCGTTGATGCGGAAACGGCGCGCCAGATTTTGCGCGTCCTCGGTATTGACTTTTGCGACGACCCATTTACCCGCACCTTCCTCCGCGACCTTGTTTAGTTCGGGTGCGACCATCCTGCACGGACCGCACCATGGCGCCCAAAAATCCACCAACACGGGAAGAGCAGAACGTGTGGTTAATGCATCGAAGGCGAGATCGTTTCCCACATCGATTGGTTCGCTCGGTGCACTGAGTTCGGTGCCGCATTTCCCGCAGCGCCCGGCTCCGCCCAGCTTGTCGTACTTCAGACGATTGCGCTGACCACACTTCGAGCAGGTCACTAAGACGCCGCGGTCATCCAGTTGTGTCGAGTTCATCTAAATCCTTATCGCTACAACCTACGTCGGTTGGTCGCCATCTGCTATGGGAAAAGATTCGGCAGCAAACATCTAGATACTAGATGCTAGATTCTGCATCGATGAAAGCTGTGCAATTGGTCCGACTTGGGAAACCGCTGGAAGATGCGGAGGTTTCAGTTCCAGATATCGGCGGGTCCGAAGTCCTGGTCCGCGTCGCAGCCTGCGGGATTTGTCACTCTGACGCGCACTATCGCACTGGCATTTCTCCCATTGAATCCTTGCCTGTTACTCTCGGGCACGAAGTAGCGGGGCGTGTGGAAACTGTCGGGCGAGACGTCCACCACGTTTCATCCGGAGACCGCGTGTATGTGCACTATCTGGTCAGCTGCGGTTGCTGCGACTTTTGCCGCCGCGGTCACGAACAATTTTGCAGCAAGGGACAAATGATTGGAAAGCATCGCGACGGAGGTTATGCCGAGTTCATCAAGGTTCCTGGTCGAAATGTTTTCGTCCTTCCTGACGGAATTCCGTTCGAGCACGGCGCAATTATGATGTGCTCTTCGGCGACTGCGCTTCATGCTTTAAACAAGGCGCGCCTTAAATCCGATGAGCGTGTCGCTATTTTCGGCTTTGGCGGACTGGGATTTTCAGCTCTTCAGCTGGCCAGAGCCTTCGGCTGCCATGAGGTATACGTCGTCGATATCAACCCGGCCAAACTCGATTCCATTGCAACGTTTGGCGGCATTCCGATTGATGCCAGCGCGGAAGATCCGGTCGACCAGATTCGAGAAGCAACCGACGGAAAAGGAGTGGATGTCTCCATCGAAGTGGTTGGCTCTGCCATTACCATGGGACAAGCAGTCCGATGCCTGGGCGTTTTCGGCCGCACTGCGCTCGTTGGCCTTACCGCGGAATCATTGTCCGTTCTTCCCTACACTGAGGTCATCAATAAGGAAGTCGAGATCATCGGCGTTTCCGATCACTTGGCGACCGAACTGCCATTGCTGATGCAATTCGCGCGCAACGGAAAACTCTCTTTTCCAGTGGGCACACTGCGCTCAGTCAGTCTTGACGCTGCGCAGATTAACGCCGCCCTCGAAGAGATCGCGAAATCCAGCGATCACATCCGGACCGTGATGCTTCCACGGGTGCCCGATCGCTGATCTCCGATCTCTGACCTCTGTCCTCTGAATTACTTGATCTCTTCCACGTCTGATCCATCACCGTGCGATCTCCCTCCTGCACCAAGCGAAGGTGAACCCTGCAGTTTTTCTTCACGTCAGTGTCGGCGATCACCTTGCCATCGGCCCGATCACTTGGACCTGATCACCAATAACGAAGTGCACTGGCTCGCCTCTGCCCGGATCGATCGCGCGGTAGGCGTACTCATACTGTTCGTAAGAGGAGTTCGCGTATACGGTTGTTTGGAATGTTGTTGGCGCAATACGCTGCCTCTTTTTGGGATCCACACCTTGGCCCTCTTTGCCCGCTACTGTTTCGGAAACTGGTTGCATAGTTTGCTCAGTTGATTCTGTCGAGAGTTTCGCGAGTGCATCGCGCCGGGCCGTTCCTTTCTCAGACAATCGACACTAAGAGTGCCAAATTGAACTGACGCGAATTGAACAGCATTGGTGATGAGATTTTCTAAATTTTAGGCGGTAGAGTTTCACGGGCCGCTTTTCCACCCAAAATTTGCAAAGCTAATATTTGCAACAAAGCATTTATCTCTTCACCTGAATCATGACTAAATCCGGGCACACACTCGCTGCTGCGGTCGACTCCGCCGTTGGGGAAGCAAATCCGAATCTCGTCCCAGAGGTTCATTCCATCCACGGCAACGTCGCGGAAGCGATTGTCATCAAAAACGGGAATTTGTTCTTCCTGAGTGAGCCCGATGGCACCCTTCCCTTGGCTCCGGGACACGGATTCGGCCTTTACTACCACGATTGCCGTTTTCTTAACGGCTACGAGCTCAAGATCTGCGGCAAGAAACCGGAAGTGCTGGTCCGCAATGCCGATCGCGGATTCATGGCCACGCTTGGACTGTCCAATCCGGACGTGAATCTGAAAGGGAAGCCGCTACCGAAACATTCGGTCGAGATTCGTTGGGAGCGGATCGCCTCGGCTGAAGATTTGGCGCTCATCGATACGCTCCTGTTGCAAAATCTGACAAGCGAATCGATCAGCTTTTCTCTTGAATTCCAATTCCAGACTGCGTTCGAGGACATCTTTGCCATCCGCGGTCTTTTCCAGGGAAAACATGGAGTGCGGCATCCGCCGGTCTGGGAGAACAGCGTGTTGTGTTTCCGTTACGATGGGGCCGATGAGATTGAGCGGGAAATCGCGATCGACTTTTCTCCGCTCCCCGACGGAATGCTCCGGAACATTGCCAGCTATCAGGTCGAACTTGCACCGAGAGGTTCTCGGCAAGTGCGTGTGTCCCTCAACGTTTCCACTTCCGAGCCGCGGAAGCGAGCTGCGCGCCGTCCGACTGGAATCAGATTGGAAGAAAGCCTGGAGCGAGCGGGTAGCTGGCGGGAGCAAGCAACAAAAGTTCACACCAACAGTCTCCTTTTAAGTCGTGTCATGGACCGCTCTCTGAGCGATTTGAGAATGCTGCGCTGTACATTGGATGGCGGCGCCAGCTATTTCGCTGCCGGAGTGCCATGGTTCGTGGCTTTGTTCGGCCGCGACAGCATCATCACTGCATTACAGACGCTGGCTTACGACCTAAGCATTGCCGAGCACACCATCCGTTTGCTGGCCAAATATCAGGGTAAAGAACTAAACCCGTGGCGAGAGGAAGAGCCCGGCAAGATTCTGCACGAGTTGCGCGTAGGAGAAATGGCGCACCTGGGGGAGATACCTCACACGCCTTACTACGGGACCGTCGACGCCACGCCGCTCTGGCTGGTTCTCGTGGGAAAACACGCTACCTGGAGCGGTGAGACGCGGTTGTTTAATGAGCTGCGCCCCCAAATCGAGGCGGCCCTTAATTGGATCGAACAGTACGGGAACGCAGATGGAGATGGGTATGTAAAGTATGACTGCAAAATCGAGAAGGGCCTCGCGAACCAGGGCTGGAAAGATTCCGGCGACGGGATCGTAAATGCCGATGGTTCATTGGCCGAGCCCCCGATCACGCTGGTCGAAGTGCAAGGTTACGTCTATCAGGCGAAAATCGAAATGGCGGCACTTTTTCGTCGCGTAGGCGAGGAAAAACGGGCATCTGCACTGGAGGAACAAGCCGAACACTTACGCGAGCGTTTCGATCGCGATTTTTGGGTCGAGGACGGCTACTACGCGCTCGCACTGCAACAAGGCAATCGTCAGGCCGCGGTCCTCTCCTCCAACGCCGGACACGCGCTCTGGTCCGGAATCGCTCAGCCGGAACGCGCCGGCAAGATCGCCGAACGGTTGCTTTCTGATGAAATGTTCAACGGTTGGGGAGTGCGCACTCTGACCAGCGCTGCTCTTCGCTATAATCCGCTTGGATATCATCTGGGAACGGTTTGGCCGCACGATAATTCTCTCATCGCAGCCGGCTTTAAGCGTTATGGCCTTGATGAGGAAGCGCTCAAGATCATGAGCGGTCTCATCGAAGCCGCCGTTCACTTCCAATCCTATCGCTTACCGGAACTCTTTGGCGGTTTCGCCCAACAAGATTACGGCATTCCTGTCTCCTACCCTGTGGCATGTCAGCCGCAGGCCTGGTCCGCCGGCGCGGTTCCTTACCTTTTTACTGCCGTGCTCGGACTGGAGGCAGATGGATTTGAATCAAAACTACGAATCGTGCGCCCTATGTTGCCCAAGAACGTCAATGAAGTAGAAGTTCATGGCTTGAGGGTAGGCCAGGGCTCGGTTGATTTGCGATTTACACGCTCAGGCGACCACGTCGCTGCGAAGGTTCAGCAGATGAAGGGAAAAATGGAGGTCATCTTGCAATTATGAAAATCGCTCAGGTAGCTCCGCTTTACGAAAGCGTCCCGCCGCACGGGTACGGCGGAACGGAGCGCGTTGTCTCTTATTTAACGGAAGAGCTCGTGCGGCTGGGAGAAGAGGTTACACTTTTCGCCAGTGGCGATTCCAAGACAGCCGCGCACCTGATTCCAATCTCGCCGCGCTCGCTGCGATTGGGCAAGGCAGTGGACACCCTTGCCCATCATATCGTTTTGCTGGAGGAGGTTTTTCAGCGACTCGATCAATTCGACATCGTTCATTTCCATATCGATTATCTTCACTTCCCGTTGTCGCGTCGCGCTTCGTTTGCGCACGTGACGACATTGCACGGCCGGCTCGACCTGCCCGACCTGCCGCCAGTTTACAATGAGTTTCCCGATATGCCTGTTGTCTCCATTTCGCATTCGCAGCGGCGCCCATTGCCGCAAGCTCAATGGGTGGGGACGGTTTATCATGGGTTACCCGCGGATTCTTTCGACTTCCAGGAAAAACCCGAAGACTATCTACTTTTTCTCGGGCGGATTTCGCCGGAAAAACGAGTGGACCGAGCCATCGAGATCGCCCGGCGAACCGGCCGCAAGCTCAAAATCGCGGCCAAGATCGACCGCGCCGACCGCTACTACTTTAACAAACACATCAAGCATCTGCTGAACGAACCATTCATCGAGTTCGTCGGTGAAGTTCGACTTGCGGAAAAAAACAAACTACTCGGCGGCGCCACCGCTTTCCTGTTTCCCATCGATTGGCCGGAGCCGTTCGGGTTAGTAATGATTGAAGCGCTTGCCTGCGGAACGCCAGTGATCGCTTTTCCACGCGGTTCGGTTCCTGAAATTATTGTTGAAGGAGAGACAGGCTTTCTCGTCGAGGATATCGATAGCGCGGTGGAAGCGGTGGGGAAAATTGAGCAAATCAGTCGTGCGCGCTGCCGGCGCGAATTCGAACAAAGGTTCACCGATCGGCATATGGCCGAGGATTACATCCGGATTTACCAGCAATTGCTCAGCCGTTCATCGACTCAAGTCGCGGCCTAGAGTTGCCCCGAATAAGGCAGCCAGGGAAGAACCAGTGCCAACCAAACGATCAAGAAAAACCAGCAAACGGACCGTTGCAGACCCGCACAAAGGCGATTAAGCTGACATCGAACGTGACGAAAGTGTCGTCGAGCGCATTGTGCGAACGCTGACGGACGGGGTAGGCACTCGAAGACCAGACTATCAAACTTTACATAGCGATTATGCCAAAGTGCTAAAGCCGGATTACTGCAAAGCGCGACTACTAGAAATCGGGGTCGGCAGAAGATTTTGGCAATCCAATTCTTCTCCAGAAAATGCTCAGACTTTCTACGAGCGAGTGGTCCAACCGTTGCGACGACTCCAGCGTCAAGGTGTCGTGGAAAAGGTTCAGGAAATCACTTCAACCGATGATCGAACTCCTATCGCGGTGGAGATAATCGGCCAGGTCGATCTTGCCAAAGTAAGCAAACAGTAGGGACTCCCTTAATCGCCCGCACTTCGGCGATTAGTCACTATTGGCTGCAACAATTTCAGAATTTGCCGCCACGCTGCGCCCGCGAACAACGCGCTGTCGCCGCGAATTCGAACAAAGGTTTACTGATCGTCATATGGCCGAGGACTACGTTTCGGATTTACCGGCAACTGCTCAACCGATCATCTACTCAAGCAGCGGCCTAGAGGTTTTGCCCCTGCCTGGGTCGGACTCTGCAGCGATACGCAGTTTGTAAAACTGTCGATCGGCTTCGGCCAAATTCGTCCCGCCGCTAATCAGCCGATTCACTGGTAAGGCATCGCCTAACGCTACGCGTTGACCGGTCGATTCGCTACTCACACAATCGAGCAAATGACGAATCGTCCTTTCTTCGGTGATAAAGTAAGCTGGGTGGGGAACTGCGACGAATTCCCTGATGCCTGTGTCGATTTTGTCTAATTCGACGCCTCTTTTCTCTTTCAAATTGTAAGCGCTCGATCCGTTTCTGAGACGAATTTGTTCGTATGCGTTATTTCTACCTCATTATTGCGGTAGTTTTTTCCCTCACAGGACCGCTGGTAAACGCGACGACGAAAGGCCTTAGCCAAATCATAACGCCGGACTTGCAACCGGCAGGAGATCTATCGCTTAGCTTTCAGGCGCAAAGTCTGCACATCGCTAACCCCTACGAACTACAGGCCGAGTTAGGTCTCACTAGCTTCGCGGAAATCGCCGTCTTTAAGGGGTTCGAACCAAACGAAGTGATTTTCGGCACCGAGATCGGCCTGCTGACCAAGGAGCCGTATCTGCTCTCAGTAGGTTTCATCAATTGGTCGCCACATAGTCACGTCGATCCCCAGCCGTTCATCGAAGCTGGGTACTACACAGAGCACGACAAGATGATCGTTGGAGCGGTTCATGCCGCCTATAAGAATGAGGCGATTCTGGGGTATGCCCACGACTTCAACAAACAGTGGCGCATGCAGATTGATTTCCAAAGTGGCCGGGAGAACTCGTCGACAATCGGAGTTACCTGGAACATCACTCCGGATTTTCAAGTAAACCCAGCTATCTACTTCCCTAACTATCACCCCGAGCGAATCCTGGGTTACATCGTTTTTACATACACTTTTCACCTCTGGGCTAAAGATAAAGAGAAACATGACCAGACTGTTCCCGGCGGGTAGTTCGAGCGTGTTTTAGCTAAACCTTTAACCTTTGGGGCGAGCAGGAGCCGAGAAAATGAGCGAAAAGAAAAAGCCAAAGCGAAAGAATGTCCTCCGCCGCTTCTTTTCTGTCCTGGGCCCGGGATTGATCACCGGTGCGGCGGACGACGATCCATCGGGCGTCGCCACCTACACCATCGCCGGCGCGCAGCTCGGCACTTCGCTACTGTGGACAGCATTCCTTACCTGGCCGCTCATGGGTTGCGTGCAATTTATGTGTGCGCGCATCGGAATGGTAACGGGGCGCGGGCTCGGCGGTGCGCTGCGCCAGAAGATTCCGCGGTGGTTGCTGATTATCGCAGCGATAGCGCTTTTCGCGGCTAACTCCATTAATGTCGGCGCTGATCTTTCCGGCATGGCTGACGCCGCGGAAATGTTGACTGGATTTAACTCACACTGGTTCGTCGTGATTTTCGGCGTTGGCATTGCCTATTGGACTGTCCGTTGCCGCTATTACCAGATCGCGATGATTCTAAAGTGGCTCGCACTCTGTCTCTTCGCTTACGTTATCACTGCGTTCGTGGTGAGGCCGGATTGGAGCACAATAGTCCACGACACGTTTGTTCCGACTTGGCCGCAAGATCACGATACCTGGCAAAATCTTGTCGCCATTCTCGGCACCACCATCAGTCCTTACCTGTTCTTCTGGCAGTCTTCGCAGGAAGTAGAACAGGAGAAGGCAATGGGGCGGCGAATGATCGTGCAACGGGAAGGCGCCAGCTCGCGCGAAATCATCGATCGCAAGTTGGATGTCGGCACCGGCACCTTTTTTTCGAATTTCGTCATGTACTTCATCATTCTTACCGCTGCGGTGACCTTGCATAACCACGGCGTGACGAAAATCGAAACATCGAAGCAGGCCGCCGAAGCTCTACGTCCGCTCGCCGGATCGCTCGCCTACTTCCTTTACACCGCGGGATTAATCGGAGTTGGTCTTCTGGCCATCCCGACGCTCTCCGGATCCGCTGCCTATGCCTTCGCCGAAACCTTCAAGTGGAAAGAAGGATTGGATAAATCATTTAAGGGCGCACGCCCGTTTTATACCGTGCTCATCTTCTCCACCGTCGTCGGCATCGCGATGGATTTTTTGCATATTAACCCCGTCAAAGCGCTCTTTTGGACTGCGGTCATTAATGGGCTGTTGGCACCCTTCCTTCTTGTCGGCATTCTTTTTGTCGCCTGCGATCGGAAGCTGATGCAGGATCAGCCAAGCTCGATGCTGTCGCGCGTGGTGGTCGTGATAACAACCATCGCAATGTTTGCCGCCGCTATTGGTATGTTTGTGCTTTGACCGTGTCTAAATCAGCGACCGGTTTCAGCCAAGTCCGGCAAGGCCGGAAGTTCGCGACGGTCGCCCATGCTGGCAGGATCATAAACACTTGGTAGAAGTTAAGCTTTACCTCGGATGCGCTCGAAAATCTCTCCTTTCACGTGGGTGGGACTCTTTATCTCGCTTTTCGGGTTCATCGCGGTGCGTCTCACCTTCCGGGCCTTCGGCGTGTCCAACTCGGTCTGCCGCTTTATTTTTTGACGATATCCTTCTCCTTTTTGGGCTTAATGCGATGCGTTTCCTTACTCCGCAAACCTTCGTGTCGATGTTGCAATTCCAGGTTGCCTTCCGGTTCTTTTCGTAATGACTTCGGGACCAAATGGCCGACTGGACCCTTGGCGATAGTCGTCCCGCCATCGACCACGTAAAGCGCGCCGGTCACGTAACTCGCTTCGTCGGAAGCGAGGAATGCATACACATTCGCTACTTCCTCCGTCGTTCCGCGCCGCGCCAGCGGAACAGCCTGGATCAGATTCTTTTCCATTTCCTCGTCCATCGGGCCAGTCTCCTTATGCGTTCAGGCGGTGTCGATCGGCCCAGGACATACGCAGTTCGCTCGCACACCATTTTGCGCCTGCTCGACCGCGATCCCGCGCATGAAGGCGTGCATTCCAGCCTTTCGTTCCACCGTAAGTCGTATTTTGCGCCAGCCCAATCATGCCGGATTCCGATCCCGCCGACACGATGTTCCCGCGCGTCTTTTGCAAATGCGGCAGCGAGAACCGCGTCATCATGAAAGCGGAACGAATATTCATCCGAATCGTCCGGTCGAAGTCTTCCAGCGGATAATCCTCTGTCATTGCATTATCGAGAAAGACGCCGGCGTTATTGATGAGAATGTCGAGCCGCTCATATTTCGTTAGAGCCAGCTCGACGCACGCCCAGGCCGAATTCTCATCCGAAACATCGCCTGCTTTCGGGATCGCCTCCCCGCCTCGTTCACGGATCGCTTTTGCCACGTCTGCGATCGGATCATCGGGCAGTCCGTTCACGATCATGCGCGCGCCTTCCCAGGCAAACTTATGCGCAATTGCTTCGCCAATGCCGGTGCCAGCACCGGTAATGATCGCAACCTTCCCCTCCAACCTCCTCCTGCTGGACCCATTTCTTTCGTAAATCTTCTTGTTCATACAAATAAATTTCGCGCGCCAGGCAACTATCGCGCCCGCCATTTTCGACTCATCGGGAGGCAGCCGCCAGAGATGCGAAAAGAATACGAGCCTATTACTCTTTCTTCTTTTCCGGGTCGACCTTCGGCAAGTCTTGCTTGTTGTCGCTCAACGTGCCAGTGAAAGCCTTGATGAATGCGTTACGGAAAACATTAAAAATTGTCGTCATGACGGCTGCTTTCGGATCATCGAAATTGCCGCTATAGGGCACTTTGGTCCCGAACCGATCCTTAGGTTGATTGCGAATCATTCGTGTCAATCCGCCCACAATCCCCTGCCAGACAAAATCGATTGGATTCTCGGAATCGTGGGCAGGATTGAAAATCCCCATATGATCAAAAACCGGCTCGACATAGCCATTGAAACGGCCTCGATCCGAGGTCATTTCCGTCGCCAATTTTAGAGTCCCGGTTTCGAAGGTGATGCCGGCGTAAGCTTTGGCGAAATCATTTAGTTTAACCAAAGGCAATTCGCTTACTTCACTGCGCAAGGTAAAGGTGGGCTCTTCCGCGTAAGGATCGAGGGCGACACGCGCGCGGAAATCCCCGGCGCGCAATGGGCGTCCTTCTATTTGAAGCTCCGCCACCATTGTCTTGGATAGCTTCTTACTATTCGTTAGGTTCGTCGCTACCATTTGCACGCGGTCAAAGATTACATCTACGTTCGCGCTCTTGGAGAAATCGCGATAATGCACTTCTCCATTGCGGACGGTGAAGCGGTTGATCTTCAGCGGAAAGAGTTGCTTGATCTTTTGCGGCCAGGGTTTGTCGACACCGACTTGGGAATTCTCTTTGCTTGGCGCATTCACGAAATTCATTTTTGGTTCGAAGAAATCGATATTGCCGACGAAAGCGCCATCGAAGGTCGCACGCCATTGTACCGAAAGATCAATCAACGGCGCAGAAAAGAATGGAACCGGCACGTGCCCAGTGGTCTTTACGATCTCCACATGGTGGATCTGGTAAGCGCCGCGCCAAAGATGCATCGTCACGGCCGTGACATGGCCGCGATATTCGGGCACTTCGGATAACTTCCGGTTTACATAATCACGCACCCAAAACGGCAGCAGAGCGCGGATGATAACGAGAAGAATGAGCAAGTACAGCCCGATGTAGAACGGCAGCCGGTAGATACGGACCTTGCGTTTCATTCTCGGCAGAGCGGCGCGCGAAAATGCATCGCCGCATAAAAGAACGCGCTGCACGGGAGGGTAGGATGTATCGCAACCCGTTTCTCTCGCCTGCGGAGCCTTTCAGATTCCGGACGCAATTGCGGTCCCGAAGAGCTCGTGGCTCCATCGGCCTGGTTATCGCAAACGCCGCTTTCCACATCCATGCCTGCGGCGAGCTTCCGCACGCCGCACCCTCTCGACCCAGGCGCGAAGTTCTGTTAGCGGCATAAAGTTCACGACCCGTTCCGGCGGAATTCTTGCCGCCAAAGCCGCAACGAGAGCGAGATCGATGAATTCAAATTGCCACGGATGGTGCGCATCTGTGCCCATGGAAATTCGGGTTCCGCAACGTTTGGCAATTTTCAGTAGACTCAGGTTTAGATCCTGCCGATCGGGGTAAGCGTCGATCTCCACCGCTTTACCGAGCCGACCCGCCTCGCGAAAGACCGTTTCCCAATCCGCGCGCAAGCCGGAACGATAATTGTAAATCCGACCGCGGGGGTGTCCGAGAATCTGGATGTCGGGATTACGAATGGCGGCGAGATAACGGTCAGTTTGGTCTTCCTTGCGACGCAATGCGGAATGAAAAGAACCGAGGACAAGATCAAGCGACCGCAGCGCGGTTGAATCCATATCACCCTTGCCGACGGGATTGAGATTCATCTCGATGGAATGCAAGACGGTGAGGCCCTTATCGCACGCGCGCAGCTCGCGATTAACAGCGTCGATCTCAGCTGACTGTTTCTTCAGCTTCGCTTCATTAATTCCGTTCGCGATGGACAGACCTTTGGAATGATCGGTAATGGCAATATATTCGTAACCGCGCGCGCTGGCCGCCTCCGCCATCGCGCGAATATCGTCGGAGCCATCGCTCCAATTGGTGTGCATTTGCAAGTCGCCGCGAAGCCGCGAGCGCCAGGAAGCTGCCTTGGCCAGGCGAAGGCGACTTTCAGCGAGGGTGAGAAATTCTTTTCGCAGCGGCGGCGGACGCGGCGGATGCTGCCTCCGCCGAATCCATTGCCGTATTTGTTTCTGCAGGAAGGGTCCAACATGCGCCAGCTCTGTCAGCGGGCGCTTTGCTGCGACTAAGTCGCGCGCTTCGACTTCCCAGAGAAATGCGCTTCGCGCGGCCCGCCGATAGGCGCGTTGCAAAACATAGGAAGCTTCGTTCGCTTCGCGCGAAAGCAGCTCCGCAAGTTCGGCATTACTCGGCGGAAGGTCGATGTGCGCTTGCAATTAAGATAGGAGGAAACGCATGGAACCTCTACGGCGGATCTTGCAGTGTTCTAGTTCCATCAGAATCTCGGCGACAATCTGGATTTACTTTTGACAAGCCGTCCTTCGACTCTATTTGCGGCGCTTCGTTCGGCGCTTTTGTTTTTTGACCAACTCCTCCGCCCGTTTCGGGCCGAACCGCCCGAGTGGCCGGAATTTTTTTCCGCGTTCCTGATTATAGGAGATGAAAAAGTGTTCGATCTCCTTTAGCAGCGCGGGGCTCAGATCGGAGAGCGATTTAACTTCGGCATGAGTTGGTGATTTGGCCGCAACCGCGATCAATCGATCGTTGCGCTCGGTCTTACCATTTTCGCTTTGTTCGGCTTCGATAACACCGACGAGACGCGATTCGATGAGACAACCACAGAAAGCGGGTTCATCCAGCAAGACGAGTGCGTCGAGCGGATCGCCGTCCTCGGCCACGGTCCCAGGAATCGAGCCGAAATCGAACGGGAAAACCGTACCCTGCGGAAGGACGCTCTTAAGGACGTAGGCTTTGCGCTTCATGTCGAAGGCAAACTTGCTTCGACATCCCTTGGGTGTGTCGATGACAACGTTCAAAGTGCCTGACTTGGCATCGAAGGGCGGCAATCTCCTAAGCAAATTCATTTATCTTACGAGTTCGCGCTTCCCATTAAAATCGCGCGGCACATTTCCAACCTTTTCACAAGGCAATATTTGCGATGTCTGTGCGTTGCTGTGCCGACGCCAAGAGATCGAAGCCCAAAAGACTCTGAAGATATGATAACTAAGACAACCGAGGCGCTTTCCTGTCACCTTACAGCTTACGTTTCCTTGGTTTTGTTCGGTTCATCATATCCGTGCCATCGGCGTCATGCGCGGTTAGATTTTTGGTTCCGAACCCGCTTTCGTTCCCAATAGAAACGCGCTGGGAAGGACCGGTCCCGGCTTTGAGATAGCGTTTCATCAACCGCAAAGCCTTTTTATTCTCCTTTGCGGTTTTCGAAATCACACAATCGGAGCGGATAGTACGTTCCTAATAGCGCCTCAGGAATCTGCCCATTTTTAGGCAGCTGGGTGAGACAACTCAACTAGGATCGGTCGGACCTAACGCCGTCGAAAAATCAGGCCGAGCAAAAACCCGATGCCAAGCAGGGTAAAGACGGCTTTTGTTGGTTTCTCGCGAACCTCTTGTTCGACCTCTTTTTGGAACGACTGGAAACGTTTCTGGGCGTCGCCCAAAGCCTGCTCGGCTCTATCTCGATACTTATCCGCTGTTGCGCGAGCGGCGGTCTTAATGTCGCCCGTCGCGCTGCCCGTAGGTGTTTTGCCGCTCTCGAACTGGATCGAAGGGTTCGTCGTCTCTGTTCCGATCGCCGGCTTTTCGTCGGATTTTGGGGCCGCGCCGAGTTGGGGTTCAAACGGTGTATAGGGTTCGTTCATCATTTTCCTTGCTCTGAAGTCGTGGCTTTCCGGTTATTTCCCGAACACTTTCTTGATGTCGCCGACTTTGCCTTGAATCTTTCCACCTGTCTTCTCCGCAGTGCCGCGATCGCGCAGGTCAGGATTGTTGGTTGCCTCGCCAGCTTTCTCCTTAATCGTGCCCTTCGCTTCGTGAAGTCCGCCTTTAGCCTTGTCCTTTGTACTTGAGTCCATACAACTAAATCGCCTTTGCGGCGTTAATGAGCCGTGTCACATCACCCCGACGCTGAAGCGCGTCGGCCGTCGCGGCTTTACTGACAACCACATAGAAGAAAAAACAAAGAAGTTCTTAGGCTCTGGCCCCAGCCGGGGTCTTGGACATCGACAAGGTCGATATATCTTCTGCGCCGGCATTCTTGAAGATATCTTTCGCGCGATTTTTCTGGTCGCCATCGCGGGCGTCAACCGCGATTAGATAGTTGCCACTCTTGAGCTTGTCCTCGTAACGTCTGGCTTCGATCTCAGGGATTCCCAACCCCACCAAGCCACCTACTAAGCCGCCTGTCGTCGCTCCGACTGCCGTGCCGCCCAGCAGAGCCATGATAGGACCGGCCGCGATGAATGGACCGACTCCCGGGATCGCAAGCGCGCCGACGCCAGCGAGCAGACCGAGCACTCCGCCCGTAACGCCGCCCGCGGTTGCACCGGTGGTCGCGCCCTCAGGCGCCTTGGTGGCTTTGACATGACCGATGTCATGCTTGCCCTCGTTATCTGGCAACAGGATTGAAATTTCAGATGCGGGAAAGCCAGCGTCTTGCAAACCCTCGACGATTTGTTCCGCTTGTGAATGAGATTTTACGATACCGAATATTGATGTTTTTGACATGGGATTCCCTTGTTCCTTTGCTTGTTCGTTATTTCGAAGTCTTCACTTCGAGTTGGTTATTGATCTTTGCATTGCCGGCTGCCGATTGGGCTAGCTCAGCGATTTTTGCTTTCTCCGCGTCGTTCTTGACGGGACCGCGCAGCGTGACCAGTCCGTTGGCGGTAATAATTTTCACGTTCTTTGCGGTCGCAGAGAGTGAATGATCCTTGACGACGGCGCGACGAATGGCTGCGGTGATTTTTACATCCTCCTGGCTATTGGATTGATCCCCGGAAGTCGTTGTCTTGCCGGAGCGATCGCGCTCGTTCTTCTTGGTATTATCTGCCGCCGGTGTGTCCTGCGCGATTGCAGACAACGTGAAGACGGAAACGCAAAGTAAAGTTAGAATGATCTGCTTCATAGAATTAGGTACGCCGTGGGGCTTAGTGCCTGAAAATGAGACCCAGCATGAAACCGACGCCGAGCGCAGTGAAAACCGCTTTCATTGGATTTTCGCGCACATAATCCTCGCCGTCTTCTCGAAGCGTGCGCACGCGCTGTTTCGCTTCGTCCAACGCCTCGCTGGCTTTGTCAGTATAATCCTGCGCCACCCCGGTCACCGTCGATTTCATATCTTCAGACGTGGAGCGCCACTCCTCCCTTTCGCTGTGCGCCCGTTTATTCTGCGGGCTGCTTTCACCCGCTGTGCTCCCAATATTTTCGTTAGCCATTTTTGCCCTCTCGGTTTTGATTTGCAGGAAACCCTTTCGCAGCACAAGCCGCGTAGGAATCTCTTTCCGTAAACGCAGCTGAGGCCGTCCACAATCGGGGCACACCCTGATTTCGTGATAGGACAAATTCCTAATGCCCTGAAGAAACAACGACGAACACGTTCTAACGAGGCGCTGAGTTGCTTTGCGAAATGGGTAGCTCTGCGTTTTTTCACCACTGGCACCCGCCCTCGTCATTCAGGCTGCCGCTCGTTTCAGCATTTTTTCTTCAACCCAGCCGTCTTTGGCCAAGTCGCGGGCTTTTTATAGATCCGCATCTCCCATCCATCTTTCCACCTTCGATGAAGCGAATGAAACACGAGGAGGATATCGATGGCTAAACAAGGCTCATTTTTCGGCAACTCATTTGGTCTGCTCAAACAAACCTTTTCGGAGTGGCTCGAGGACAAAGCGCCGCAGCTTGGCGCTGCTCTCGCTTACTACACTGTCTTCTCGCTGGCGCCTCTAATTCTCATATTGCTTGCGATAGTCGGCCTGATCTTTCGCAACGATCCCGGCGGCGCATGGAACAAGATTACCGAGCAGATGAGCTATTTTCTCGACAAGAGCGCAGTAGAAGTTGTGCAAAACATTGCCCAAAAGGCGGCCCAGCCGAATAAGAGCTTGCTGGCCACAATTATCGGGATCCTCCTCGCCCTTTTCGGGGCCAGCGGTGTCTTCGGGCAATTGCAGGATGCGCTTAACACCATCTGGGGCGTGAAGGCCAAGCCCGGCGGAGGTATTTGGGGGTTTTTGCGCTCTCGTTTCCTGTCGTTTGCGATGGTGGGCGGAGTTTGTTTTCTGCTTCTTGTTTCTCTGACATTGGAAAGCGTGCTCAAAGGCTTCAGTCATTACATTCAGGGGGTATTGCCGGGCGGAGTTGTGATTGCGATGGCTGTTTATTGGACCTTCGATCTCGCTGTCGTCATTTTGCTGTTCGCGATTATTTTTAAGTTTCTACCAGACGCAAAAATTCAGTGGCGCGACGTGTGGATTGGGGCAGGTATGACAGCAATATTTTTCGCGATCGGAAAATGGGCCCTCGGTCTATATCTTGGCAGTGGGAGTGCTGCGTCGGCGTATGGAGCAGCCAGTTCTTTGATTACCCTCCTATTATGGATTTATTATTCTTCGCAGATCCTGCTCTTCGGCGCTGAATTTACCCAAGTCTACGCTTGCCGGGCTGGCCGCGGAATTACGCCAGCCGAACACGCCATTCGGGTGGAGGAGAAAGAATGATTCGCATAGTAATCTTGTCTGGGCGTGCGCAATGGGTTCGATATCCCTAATACAATTGCCATACGATTCCGGACGCTTCGGCGAGCGGATGGGGCAAGGGCCCATTACCCTGATCGAGTCCGGATTAGTAGAACATCTTCGAACTCTAGGAAATGAAGTTGATGTTGCGTCAGTCCGTTTATCCGAGGGCTTGCATAGCGAGGCGAACGCTTTAGTTGAATTGCAGCGACTCACAGTTCCGCTTCTCCACGATGCACTTGGCAGACACGCTCGTACGATTATTTTGAGCGGCAATTGTGGTCCTGCCGCACTAAGCGCCGTTTCCGCGCTCAATCCATGTGAAACTGCTATTATTTGGTTCGATGCCCATGCAGATTTCAATACACCCGAAACATCGCGATCCGGGTTTTTGGATGGAATGGGCCTTGCGATTCTCACCGGCCGTTGTTGGCGACGATTAGCGGAGCGTTTCGAAGGCTTTCAGCCTGTGCTCGACAGTCAAGTAATCCAGATTGGAGTAAGGGAGAAAGATTTACCAGAGGTTCAGTTACTGCAGCAGAGCGGAATCAAACAAATTCCAACTGTTGCGTTAGCGGGATTGTCGGAAGCGCTAGAAGAGCTGAGCACTAATAAAGTATATGTTCACGTAGACTTGGATGTAATTGATACCTCTGAGGGACGCGCGAACGGATGGGCGTGCGGGGGTGGTTTGTCGCTGAACCAGCTTCATGAAGCCTTAGAGCTGATTGGCCGCAGTGCTTCGATTATTGCAGGTGCGGTAACCTGCTATGACCCGGCTGTGGATATGGACGGTCGCATCGGTCGGGCGATTCCTCGCATCGTGGAGTTGCTTGCGCACTAGGCATTCGCGCAGCAGCCGCATGCGCTCAGAGGTAACAACAAGCGAGCCATCCGACGAGAAAGAGCGGCACCTCCCCGTGCTGTTTCAGCGCAATCGCGCGGTAGCCATCAACCTGATCTCATATTGCCAAATCGTCGAACACTCGGCGATGCCGTAAGACCAGCTCTTGCGTGTGAAAAACTCGGTGTCCCGCAACCTACTCGCAATTATCGCGACAGCCAAAACGCAGATTGGGCGCGTAATTGCGTATATATGATGACTGGAACAACGGTAGATAGACGGAATGATCACAGGGAAGGCAGACTCGCCAAGGCCATAGAAGAACAGACGGCCAAGCTTCCCTCAGACACTTTTCTTTGGGCTGCGGGCGGGTCGATTGCGGCCTCTCTCACACTCAGACTAATCGGACGGGACAAAGACGCTGTGTTCGTAGGGCAATGGGCACCAACATTCCTGATTCTGGGCCTGTATAACAAGCTCGTGAAGCAGCTTGGGTCGGACCGCACCGAAAACCAGCTTTAGGGTTGAGCAAAGCAGACGGTTACAAGTTGCGGTTCCAGCTATAACGCTAATTCCATAATGCGTGGGTTCGGCTTTACTTTTCCTCAGGATGAATCCGGAGTAAATGGGGGCAAGCGGTCGGCAACATGTTTCAGCGTGGGTGCAACGTCCGGATAATCACCAGCGTACTAATCGTATGGATAGTAAACGTAGTAGGGATAGTAACCCCACGGATAGACGTCTAGTTCAAATCCCTACCCATCAGCCAGACGACTGCACTGCGCGCCGTAAGCGAAGCTATTGTAATGAATAATCAAAATAGAAAACTCTGTGCGTATGCTGCTATGGCTATCGCACTTTCACTATCACCGTTAGCGGCGTACGGGCAAACGACCGCTTCGCCGGCGACCAACGCGACCACGTCCAGCCAAACAACTGTGGCTGATGATCGTGGAGACCGCCGCGAGCATCACAATTACGGCTGGATCGGGCTGCTAGGCTTGCTCGGTCTGACCGGTTTGATGCGTAAACGCCACGAGGATCGTCAGATCGGCTCCTCGGATCGGACGGACACTCGTCGGTCGGTGGCGAACTCGCGTAGCTAACAACAGATCACTCCGCGGCCATTGTTCGATTATGAGAGAGGGTGCAAACAATAGGTTCGCGGGCGATTCCTTGGGCAAACGAAAATCTAATAGATACAGCGATTGCGTCGGCCCCGTGCGTAATTCATGACAGCCTAAAACGAGGAAAATTATGAGAGCATTAGTTTGGCATGGCAAAAGTGATGTGCGCTGCGATAGCGTTCCCGATCCAACGATCGAAGACCCGCGAGATGTAATCGTCAAGATCACTTCCACGGCTATCTGCGGATCGGATTTACATCTTTACGATGGCTATATGCCGACGATGGAGGATGGCGACATCCTCGGCCATGAACCGATGGGCGAAGTGGTCGAAGTCGGTACCGCGATTACTAAATTCGGGATAGGCGATCGAATCGTGGTGCCGTTTACCATTGCATGCGGCTCCTGCTTCTTCTGCGAGAAGCAACTTTATTCCTGCTGCGACACGACTAACCGCGACGCGGAGAAGGCCGCGAAAATGATGGGGCACGCCCCATCAGGTTTGTTCGGCTACTCGCATTTAACCGGGCATTATCCCGGAGGGCAGGCGGAATATTTGCGGGTGCCCTTCGCTGATGTGAGCCCCATCAAGATCGAGAACGATTCGCTAACTGACGAGCAGGTGCTTTTCCTTTCCGATATTTTCCCGACCGGTTACATGGCGGCGGAAAATGCCTGCATCGAAGTGGGGGACACCGTAGCGGTGTGGGGTTGCGGGCCCGTGGGCCAATTCGCCATTCAAAGTGCGTGGATGTTTGGCGCGGACCGTGTGATCGCGATCGACCGAGTGCCGGAAAGACTGGTGATGGCGTCAAAGCACGGCCGAGCAGAGGTGATCAATTTCGAAAAGATTCAGGGCGGTGTGTATGACAAACTTCAAGAGATGACACACGGTCGCGGGCCTGATCGCTGCATCGACGCGGTTGGCGCGGAGGCGCACGGGGGCGGCGCGTTCGACGCAGTTTTGGACAAAGCAAAAGCCACCGTAATGCTAGCGACCGATCGAGCGCATGTGTTGCGAGAGGCGATTATGTGCTGCCGCAAAGGGGGCACCGTTTCAATCCCCGGCGTTTATGTCGGCTTCCTCGATAATGTGCCGATGGGGGCTGCGATGAATAAAGGGCTGACGTTAAGGATGGGCCAGACGCACGTGAAGCGTTATCTTCCTGAGCTGCTCGGAAAGATCGATTCAGGCGAGATCGATCCGTCGTTCGTTATTACGCACAATCGACCGCTCGAGGAAGGGCCCGAGCTTTACCGCACGTTTCGCGACAAGGAAGATGGTTGCATTAAAGTAGTGTTGAAGCCGTAATCTTGCGCTTGGCAGGAGAGGGCGACGAGTGCGCCAGCAAAGCGATATATTTTCGAGTTTAGCGATTTCCCCGCGGACGGCGGCCGCTCAGAAGTTTGGAGCATTACTTCCGGGAGTCGAACATCGCAGCGTGCGGTTAGTCTGGGTAAGCCTTTGAATGTAGAACAAGCGTTTGGAGTAGTGAGTGGGCTTTTCTTAGATCCTTGGACAAAATGCCATTTGCCAAAAATTTTCTGAGCCCGAAATCCGATTTCCATTTAGGGGTAGGGTCCTAAAGCAACATCCCCCTCCACCCCGTCCGGCGCAGGCCGACTTCTCTAACGTTGGTGCTATACTTCAGCGTGGAATTGCCTGAGCCATATCACTCTCTTCCGATTAAACACTGGCGCAAAACAATGAGGGCTAACCGCAAAAGCTATGCGACGGGCGCTGTGCGTGCTTGGCTCAAGGGACGCCACAAAATTCGATTGGCAGCAACAGCCATTCCGCATCCTCGTGCCCCTAACGATTGACGCGGCGCGCTCTTATAGCAGAAAAGATTGAACTCACCGCGAGACTGATCCACATGGCGGTCCAATGTGCACGGGCGGCCCACGGGCACACCTTTCTCGTTTGCAGCAGCTCGGCCGGAACTGATCCGCTATAACTGGCTATTCTGTAGATTCGCTCGCCTCCCCAAGGCTATGCTCTCGCCCACGAATTGATCATGTGAATAGTTGCAAAATCCGTAGCAACATTCCTCGTGCGAAGAATCGCCGCTCGCTAAACATCTGACCCGAAAGCAGTTGCTCCCGCATCAGCCGCGTGTTCAGATTCCACCATAGTATACAGGTTTCCTAATCCGGGCTATTCTCCTTCGCACGAGGCGTCTCCTGAAGCTGCCGAAAAGCGCCAGGACTAGCCGGATGGCGACAATTATCTGGCAACAAATGGCGACGGAATGGAATCGCATCCCCGACTTTGTTTTGCTGCGTGATGCGCAGCCGTCAGCGAGAATCGATCCGAGGGTTCGAATCCCTCCCTCACCGTTCCTTCTTATTATGAAGGACTTATGCCCAAAAGCAAGCCAAAATCACAGGTTTTCATTACAAAAGTCATTACATGTCCCCCGATATTCGGGGTTGTTTCAGGTTATTCAGTGAAACAGCGTTTGGAGGGTCAACAAAACTTTTCGCTCAGTGAGGGGCGACGCTTTTTGAAAAATTATTGCGCATCCGCTCACGAATCGTTGGTCGCCAAGTTGCGGACTGCTGTAGACAGTTCCGTTCCCAATTTTTTTTGAATGGGGTGACAACCAGGGGTGACGAAGGCATTCTTCGAACTCGCGCATGTTATCAACAAAAATCGCGAGTCGAACTTCTGAGACATAGACTTTCCTAAGCGGTCGCGATACGCTTTTTCCATGCTGAATGTCATGGCAAAGGATATTGCGGGTGCACAGTTGGAGGTGCATTTCGACAAGGTTCCTGACGCTTGTCCTATTTGCCATCGCGGAATCTCGGCCATCCAGGAAGGCCGCGCTTTTGTATCTGCGGTAACGCGCGAAAGAGATTGGAGCGGTTTCCTTGAAATCTTGTATCGCTGTCCACAGCATGACTGTGCAAGGACTTTCTTAGCAATTCATCGCCAGCATGTCCAAACTACAGGCGACCGTAGTTGGTTTTTCTTGGAAAGGTTAGCACCCGCCGAGTTTCAACCACCAGAAGTGGACGAGGCAATTGCAAATATATCGCCTAATTTCGTCAAGATTTATGGCCAAGCTCTAGAAGCCGAACGTTTGGGTCTAGACGAAATATGCGGTTGTGGCTTGCGAAGGGCCGTCGAATTCTTAGTCAAAGATTATCTCATTCGCAAACGACCTGACGACACTGACTCAATTAAAAAGACGTTTTTAGGAACATGCATCGAGAACTACATTGCTGATCCGAAGATCAAGCTGTGCGCGAGTCGAGCAACATGGTTGGGCAACGACGAAACACACTACGAGCGGAGATATGACAGCCACGACATTCAAAATCTTCAGGACTTGATACGCCTGACGATGTACTGGATCGCTAGCGAGTTGCTTACGGAGAGATACAGCAGTGAATTGCCGAAAAAGCTGTCCAAGCAACAGCAATAAACGAAGTGCTTCTGCATCTCGGACAGCGACCAGCCGACTCTAACGGAACCGGTCGGGTGAAATGCCTCATGTAACGGCAATCTTTGCACCCAGCGCATCGAACGCTCCTCCTGCACGTCCTGAAGCTGTTTTAGCGCATCATCCGCCCGCTCCCGAATTGTCTCCAGGATCGCCTTGAGAGGGTGCTTGCTTCCCTCATATAATTCCATCTGTTGCTATTTCGTTGCCACATTTGACGGGGCATTCTATCGGCGGTTTTCTGCACGCTTTACGATTCGCGCCGCGTTATGATTGAATCTTGACGCAGTGACATTGCTGAGATTTTCGCCAATCGTTTTTGAGTTTTTCGGTACGCTACTCGTCTGGCTCGATACAGTACGTCTAAACGCACGCAACCCGCGCGGGACGGCTTCATGATTGGTGATCCGCCCAAATATAAGGCGTAATACTATCACATGGGCTTGTACGGCTTCGCCTTACTGTTCATCGGAATTTTACTGCACGGCGTGTACTTGTTTGCGGCGAGCGAATGCCGCTGATCTCGATTGATGCACATTTACGAAGTACGCCCGCGCAAAGATAGGTGCCTAATAATTCCGCCAATCCGGACTATTTTTCGATAGTCCAAAATTCTGACTCCGAGTGTCTTGGCAGGGCGCCCAGTCGGGAATGCCAGCACAAGGATCGGACGATAGGTATTGCGATTTTACTACCGGCGGGTAGGGCCACTTTCCTTCGGCCCTACGGTCATTCCAGTATTTATTGTTCTCGCTCGATCCCGGCGCGCTAGCGGCTAGCTTTGCGAAGAAAAACGTCAGAACGGAACTACGATAGCCCCATGGATTTTTCACGTCGCTAGTCGGAATATGCGCGAGCATAAGAGCTGTCGCGACGATTGTTAGTAAGGTTGTTTGCCAAGTTTTGATATAATTTAACTGAGGCTGACTTGTTGCAGTTAGCTATGCTGCCGACTCGCTTGAATCGGCAGACTAGTTGACTACTTTACTTCCTTCGATGAATCTGAAAAAAAGAATTTAATGCTTTGGAACCCACCGCGCCGCTGACTACGCCTGCAAGCCCCAAAACATTTCTTAAATAATTAATTCATCAAAAGGATAAGGTTTACTAATTCATTTGCTCAAGCTCTTCGTTCCAAAGGCGAATCATAATAATCGAAAGTTCACCTTGCTGACTCTACACACTTAGCTTATCGGAGTCACTATGCATATATCGCTCGATTCATTGGAGGAAGCTCTTTCGATCCGTAGGCAAATGGACACGCTCGAAAAACAGCTTGGCGCACTACTTGGCCGCACTATCTCCTCAGATTCAACAACTGGGAAAGGTCATCGTCACATGTCAGCAGCAACGCGGGCTAAGATAGCCGCTGCTGCAAGAGCACGGTGGGCTAGGGTGAAAGGTAGGCAGACGACCATTGCTCATAAATCACCCGAAAAGAAGGGCGGACTTACTCCGGCTGGTCGGAGACGACTCTCCCAACTTATGAAAGCACGTTGGGCAGCGCGGAGAGAAGCAGCAGGTAAAGCGTAAGCTAGTCCGCGCCGATTATTACATCTTAAGGACAAGCTTTAGATTGCCTTTTCCGCGCCATTAATTAGATTTTTAGTCGCTCCCTTGTTGGCTTTGACGGAATCGCATAGCGAAAAGCAACCTGTCATTGCGGGCCGGTATCATCGAGTGCTTTCTCCACATCTCCGTCGCGCTTTTGTTTCCGCTCCAAAACTTTATCGACTTGCTTTTGCAACTGCTTGCCATCATAGCCAACCGCACTAGCCGCTCGAAGAGCCTTGGTTTGAGAGTGGGCGCTAGGCGTCTGGTTGATTGTCGATTGCTGAGGAGTTTGCGATTGATTTCGATCACAACCAGCTAGCGGAAGTGAAACGAAAATAGCGACAATTGTTGATCGGTATGCCAGCATAACTCGATATATTTCAAATTATAATTTGAGATGAGTTAACGCCGACTGTCGCTCGGAGATATAGTTGTCGCAACCTCCCCACTCCGCCGGTAAGAGTCCTTGGCTTTGGTGAGAAAACCATCTCCCAATGTGGGCTGTCGCCCACCTCTAGAGTGCCCTTTCCGCTCCCTTAAATCCCGACTATAACGTTTTTATTTCAAACAAGGCAAACACCCCAGCCGCAAATATTATTTTATTCATTTGGCTGAAGGTACATTCGATTAGTTAAGTCTATAAAATCACATTGTTTCCCTCTTGACCCAAGCGAGAGCAGCTTTTTTGGTTACACCTTCTTTGGGCAATGCCAAAAAGGTGTTCCCTGTTTTAAGCGTCAGAGCGTCTCTGTAGTAGCAAATTCAAGCCGAAGGTGGCTCCGATACCAAGCAGCAGCAAGGGTAAGGTCGGGGATGCTTCGGGAACTGAGCTGGAGACAACAATGCCGGACGGCCCATTCAACCCCGAAGAAATGAAGGAGCTGTTGATCGTTGCCCCGGTGGTAGCGTTGTATTCGCCAATCGTGTTGTTGCCATTGTTCACGACAAACAGATTCCCGCCGGACAACGCGATGCCCAACGGCGCATTCAACCCCGAAGAAATGAAGGAGCTGTTGATCGTTGCCCCGGTGGTGGCGTTGTATTCGCCAATCGTGTTATTGTTGATGTTCGTCACAAACAGATTCCCGCCGGACAACGCGATGCCACGCGGCCCATTCAACCCCGAAGAAATGAAGGAGCTGTTGATCGTTGCCCCGGTGGTGGCGTTGTATTCGCCAATCGTGTTGTTGCTGATGTTCGCGACAAACAGATTCCCTCCGGACAACGCGATGTCACGCGGGGAACTCAACCCCGAAGAAATGAAGGAGCTGTTGATCGTTGCCCCGTTAGTAGCGTTGTATTCGCCAATCGTGTTGTTGAGGGTGTTCGCGACAAATAGCTTCCCTCCGGACAACGCGATGCCATGCGGCGCATTCAACCCCGAAGAAATGAAGGAGCTGTTGATCGTTGCCCCGTTAGTAGCGTTGTATTCGCCAATCGTGTTGTTGCCAGAGTTCGTGACAAACAGATTCCCTCCGGACAACGCGATGCCAGGCGGGAAATTCAACCCCGAAGAAATGAAGGAGCTGTTGATCGTTGCCCCGGTGGTGGCGTTGTATTCGCCAACCGTGTTGTTGCCCTCGTTCGTGACAAAAATTTGGGCGCGACTGGTTACGGGTATGAGGTAAAGCGCGGCAACTACAGCGGCAAAAAGAACGAGCGTAGAGAATTTGAAGATTCTGAGTGACGGGTTGGTTTTCATGGGATTGTTGTTGGGCCGGGGTTTAATTGAAACCCGCAGTCCTTCCTCCCTGTACGAGTCGCGTTGCCCTGAGTGTGAGGGGAAAGCGGCTTCGGTCAATCATAATTTTCATTAATTTCCACAGGATATTGTAGGGTTTTATCCTACAGCAGTCTCACCTAGACCTTAGCCGCTTGTAATTGTTTTCGAGCAAAAGCCGTTGGCCCGCAATTTAATCGCCCTTGAATTCTGGCTGCGTTTTAAAATCATGAACTCCTGCCATCGAAGGTAAACTAATAACAAGCTACTAATAATAGGAACAAGTGTTAATGGATTAAGTAGTTAGTAATAATTAATAATTACTAAGTAATATATAAATCTTAAGGTTTTATTATCTTCGTACTAATATGCTTAATCTCTCACTTGAGGTAGCTAGAAACAACCATGTCCGCTCGTAAACCAGCAGGTTAGACAACCGCTCACATGTCCGTTGCTCTGCTTTAAAAGCCCCAGGACTACCTTTTAATTAATCAATCAACAAAACTAAGGCATTAATTTGATTTATTCCGTGCCTACGCCTGCAGTTTTGTCCGGGTCACTCCTAACCAATCTGCGTTCCGATTTCCTCGCGGATAAGGCCAATCATGATTCCGGTAAAGTAGTCGGGATTTATTTAGGTGGCCCAATAGACGTTTATCCGATTAATTACAAAAACGTTCTTCCCGCGCGATTGGCGAAAAGGGTCAAAGGTAATGTTGACCCTAGCGTCGAACGACTTAACTGCCCTGTCTCCGACATCTGGATTTACAAATATCCTCCGCCTCGTGCTCCAAAGGCGAAAGTAGAATTTCGAATCCTCGACTACACCATAGCTAATGAATAGTGCGCCTGTTCAATCGAAAATCGAATGAACCAAGCGCTTTTGCGCCGCCGGTGAATTAACGGCTAAGCAAGAGATGGCGCGATGGAGCGCAGTGGAAGCGATGGTTTTGCCTGCCAGATGCTGGAACGTGCTCAATCAGTGCCGCTGCAGAGACAATTCGCTGAGATAGATAGAATTCGTTCGGTAAAACTTCGCATAATCGACAGTTTCGCTCCAGTCGCGGAGAAGCGATATAACCGTGCGCGGTCGACGCGCAAGGGCATAGTACTCTGGAGTTTTATAGATCACCCGTCGGTCACTAATGCTGTACCACCAGGTTATGAGAGCCGTTTGTTCGTCCGAGACTGGGACAAGTTGGCGAATTATTCGCAATTCTCGACGGGGAATCTGCTCGACTGGCGTACGATTACATAGGAGTTGTACGAACTGCCACAATTTCAAAATCTGATCTCTTTTAGGCGCATCAAGGTTCTCCCTCGGAGAGGGAGATAAAGAGGGTGCCTTTTCTTCAGATGATCTTCTTTCAGAGTTCTTCCTTATCTCATGGGATGCACTTGCAATCTCAGTATGTGAACTTGCAACTGTACGACTTGAACTACCTAGTTCACTAGATTCCCCGGCTGCTTTATTTTTGCGAAGGCGCTCTCGCTCAAAATATTTGGTATTCTGGGGCCAGATGTCGACCACCGTGATGAGATGGTACGGCTTCCCACCATAGCGCCTCGGGACATGCTGCACTTCGATGAGCGGCTTGAAACCAAGCATCCAGTGCTTCCGCTGCAGTTCTCGCTTTGCCTTACTGATCGTCCCTGCCGAGCAATTCAGTTCGGCCGCGAGGGTGCGAGATGACTTGTGGCAAGCTCCACCTCCCCATCCGGCGGTTCTGACAATGTGGCAATACAAGCCAAGTTCAAATGGGCTCAAATCTAAGTGAAATACGATATTCGGAATAATCGTGAAATGCTCGCGCTTTGAGTCGGTCATACGAGTGCCATTTCACAAGATTGAGATCGCATTTGTTGAAAATTTTCTGCAGAGGGAATCTGATTTACTGAATGGCGCCCGTGCGCGGTTTGTGACCCCCTCCCCCCTCCTCTGCCTGCCGCGCGCTTCGGTCATTTTGAATGCCGGTCGCCTCGGAATTGGTAGCAGAAGGCGTAGCAAATCGGTGACACCCTGCGACGCTGCTACCGAAACATCTGACTTCGTCTCAATCCGCCCTGGTGGACAAGGATTGTCGCCGCGGAAGTCGCTTCCCATTTGCGGGAAAGTTTCCGGCGCGCAAACCGATTCTGCAGGGCTAGCGCCGCAACTCTTAACGAGCGCTATGTCTATACGTTCCGCGTCGCTGCTCATGGCCGCAAGTTTCCTTTTTTATGTGTGTCTAGTTTCGCCACCGGCTTCGGCGGCACTTCGAAGCTTCGACGCCATTGGTTCACGCCACTCGCTGGAACGGAAATCGAATTTTCAGCGCGGCAGTAGTAGCGCCCGAACTTTCCTTCACGAATGTCGCGCAGAACGGCTCTTTTGTTCAGGCAGGATCTTGCGGCAATCTCAGAGGGCTTGAACAATTGCTCGACCGTCGAGAGCGAGAAGATAATGTCCAGCAGCTCCGATCGCGACTCGCCGGCCAGCGCCGTCTCGATTTGCTGCCGCGTTTTGCCGCACAAGTTCATCTGCAACCCGAATAGCAGCGAAAAAAGAAGCGCCGACAATCCCAAGGTGAAGCCGACCCGAATTACGGAATTTGCCGTGGAGAGCGGAGATCGCAGTCCGAGCTTTAGATTCCCGAATTAGTTTAGGTATGGAAGGAGCGTTTTTGTGAATGCATCCGCAATTTTCGGCCGTGCTTCCTGCTTCGCGCGAAAAAGAACACCTGTCAGAACGGTTCGGCGACGGGATAGATCTGATAGCCAAGCTGCATCTTCCCCGGTGTGTTTCAGCAATCCTTCCATACAACGAAGAACGGCGCGGTAGTCGTAAAAAAGCTTGCGCCCGCGGCGGATCGCCGGTGCCGCCGCTGATAATTTTTTGCGGGTCAAGCCAAATAGGGACTGCAGCGAATAGGTGCCATCACACATCCTGACCGTGCCGCCGTGAAAAATTCCGTCCAAGCAGGGGCCGGTTGGCGGTAACTGCTGCAATAGTCCGGCCAAAGATAGCGGGGAGTTTTCGCCGAACTGCTGCTCAATCAACCCTGGCTTCAGAGGTCTGCGGCGCCGACGCTCATACCAATTCTTCGACGCCTTCCTGCGGTGTATCCTTTCGGCCTCGCTCGCAACCTTCGCTCGAGACTTCTTCACCGAGCGTATTTCTTCTGGGTGCGTCCGAATAAAATGTTGGCATTGTTCCCACACGATCTCATGTAGCAGAGAGTGCAGTTGTCTAGGTCGGTATTCGATCAGCTCTTCAATCTTCCGGTTAGGCCTCGCGAATTTAGCGATGAATTTCCTCGCAAGTGCGGCCCCTACTTCTTCTCGGGTGCCTGGCTTCCGACCCAACAGGTTCAGTACATCTGTAATTTCCGCACCGAGCTCACGCTCAGAAATCGCGGGCAGTAATTTTCGACGCAACTCTTCTTTGATTTCGGAATCGCTCGGCTCCTCCGACCTGGCCATAGAATAAAGTTACGTTGCCGGAAGCAACTCGCCCAATCCAATAGCGCACAAGCTCACGCGCCTGCCACGCGCAGATTCGGAACAAAATCGTTCATTCCGATCGACGGGACATCTTCCAGCAGATAGGCATACCATTGCTGTGTCGTTTCGACGCTCGCATGACGCAGAAAATCGCGCACTTTGAGTATGTCTCGCGTTGCATTGTAAACCAAACTGCCAGCATACCGGCGCAGTTCGTAGCTCGTTTTTGATCGATCTTTGATCCATTGGCCGACCCAAACAGAGTGGCGGCGGTCGACAGCAATCTTGCGATCCGTCGCTGTCACCCCCGGGAGGATGTAATCGTTGGTCGAGAGATGCCGAAACCGCATTAGTTCGTTAAGTACGTCCGGCGCGATTGGCACCCAACCTTCACTACCTTTTGGATAAAAATTTTCCTCCGGGCGTTCGATGATTCCGATGCGCCCGGCGTCGATCCAGCTCCATCGGGCACTCCTTATCTCCACATTGCGCAACCCAAGTCGAGAAAAAAGCAGGAAGGCGACATAGACGGCTGGATCGGATTTTGCTAGCGCTGGCGCCGCAGCATTGATCGCTGCGATGACGCCGGTATCAAGAGCCCGCGGCTTGGAGCGCTTCGGCATTTCCACTCTCTCATTTCGAAACCCGTCCAGGTCCGGAAGATTGATATCTTCATAAAATCGCATTTTCCGTTTTGCCACGAGGGACCGAGCTTGCACCACATAACTTCGGATTGATGCGCGAGTTCGTCGTCGCGCTGTTTCTGTTTTCGCATCGGTGATCTTAATTCGGTCGAATTGGCGGATCAGATCGCCGGTTAGGATGGATGAGCTTTGTGAATCGGGATCGCCACCTCGCACTGTCCGAATGAGCAACCGAAGTGCGCCAACGTTGTTTCGAATCGTTGCGGGGCGGTCCTCAGCTTGTGACAAATATCGCTCGATGATGTCACCAACCGTCGCGTATCCCGACCTACTTTTCAGTTTCTCCGCTGTTTCCCATTGCCCATTTAGGATTGGTTCGATTATCAACTTAGCGCGAGCTTTTGCGGCGCCAATCACGTTTGTTCGTAAGGAACGGTGAACCGTACCGACACGAACCCCGGAAGTTGACGGAGGCTCGAAGCGAATATAGTAAGGCCCTCCCGGCCGGCGCGGTGGTGCCAAAAGGAATTTCCGACCATGAACATGAAACAAGAGACGAGCATCTTTCACGACCTCGAGAGTATCAGCGGTCGCTGTTTTATGCAACGGTTTTTGCTACGGAATATTTTCGGCACGAAAGAACACGTTTGTGTTGCATTGGCACGGCTTTTTCATAGGTAAAACGAGCGAAAATTGGATTTTAGCGCCCGTAGCTCAACTGGATAGAGCATCTGACTACGGATCAGAAGGTTTGAGGTTCGAATCCCCACGGGCGCGCACTTACTGCTGAGATACTTACGTTCTATTTCCACTCGCAATCGCGGATTTAAGAACGTGAAATCGGTTTTGTCCCCCGGAATTTTTTTTACAAATAGGCGGTGCGCTTTCCTTCGTCTAGGAAGCGCACTGCCTGCCCTGAGCGAAAGTCGAACGGGCGACTCGCTACTTAGTTGTTGTCGAGGGTGCCGACGACCTCGGCACATCGAAAATCGACGCGATGGCGGAAGCAGAAATCGCCACAAATGTCTCGGCGGATCGCGAGTAATGGGCAAAACCGCCGACCTTGTTCTGGTCGAGGGCGATGCATCGGAGCGCCTCTCCGATTTGCGGCAGACACGCGTCGTAATACTCGATGGCAAATTGATGGACGCGGACGCGTTACGCACCGCTGCTGGATTTTCCGGCCTTCCGAAGTAGCACTACAATTAATACTAGATGATCAGCGTCTCAG
>Ga0193750_1000043_pt1 | contig 56374 bp, 54 predicted proteins | sample L1c1metaG_FD_160569 | JGI IMG/M metagenome (GOLD analysis project Ga0193750, IMG submission 160569) | Soil microbial communities from a riparian zone of the East river system, Colorado, United States - L1c1 | ecosystem: Environmental > Terrestrial > Soil > Riparian zone | place: USA: East River... | reverse complement strand
CCGGAATTTTTTCGTGCGTAGAGAAGGATCGAGCCGCTGTCTAGGCGAACGCTGCGACCTGCGCGATTGAAACTATAAATCGTGTTCTCGCCCAAACGCGTAATGGTCAAGTCAGCGAAGGTCAGTTCCGAGCGCGAGTCGCCTCCGGTGCGAAGTGCCGTACCCTCGTCGACTTTATCGTTAATCGCGGCCGCGCGCGCGTCGGCTTGCGCCGGCAGCAGTTGGACGTCGTGAAAAATGGTCGTGACGCGCCCTTCCGGTTCCGGGGTTTGCGATAAAACGAAACTACCGATCACCGCTCCCGCGATGACGAGAGCGCACAAAAAAATTCGTGATCCAGGGCCCATGAAATTGAGCAACTCCGAAAATACCTACTAAGTTTGCCGGCGAATGTCGACTAGAGCGATCGGATAACGCGGTATCACGGGTTGCGCGCGACCTCAGAAAAGTTTCGCGGCAAATCCGCCAGCTTTTTCATCACCAGCATCGAACCGGCTGCGCGCCATTTCGCCGCCAAACCGTGACGAATCAATTCATCGCATACTTTCAGCACTCCAGGCTCGTAAGCGGGCGCAACTTCAGGTTTTTGCCGTTTTCGAAATTTATTTTTCAAGCGAATCCAAAGACGCTTCAGCTTCCGATCGGCATCGCGCCATTTGAAATTGTCATTTGGCAAAGCGTCATGAAACGCCGCTAGCGCCGGCTTTTCATCTTTTGCTTGGAGCGCGTTCCAGTGCGCAACTACGTCCGCGAGCACTCCTTCAAAAGTGTGATCGCCATCGACGAACAAAAACCCGAATCTCAAGTTTGGCAGCGCCACTCGCGAATCGGCCACCAGCAAATGCACGCGCGCCTTGTATTCCGTGCGCTCCAAATAATTCTTGCAGGCGCGGTCTTCGTTCGACCGATTGTCGATCGAATAAATCACTCGATCTCGTCCGGCGGCGGTCGCAAGTAGGACGGTAGAACCGGCAAGGTTTCGCCCGATCTCCAAAATATTTCCGGACGTCGCTTTCGCCGCCTTCCATAACAGCGCCGCTTCATCAAATCCCTGGCGGATGAGGCCGCGATTTCGGCTATCGCAGGTGAAGATCCAGGCCAGATCTTCAAAGCCCCCACTCGCGCTCTGCGATGATTCTTCCACCGTGCCGATAAAAGCCTGACTCATCGCTGAGCGCAACATTGTCGATCCAGTTTCGCGTTGCGCGAAAAGTGGTACCCTTCCAAACGTGGAGTCGATCCAGATAAGCGAACCCTCCGCAAATCGACGTCGTTTTTGGCGGAGCCATGTTCAACGCGTAGATTTTATAGTCGCCGGTGTGCAAAAAGCCGGCACAACCGCGATCCACGATTTTCTTGCGCAGCATCCGCACATCGCGCTACTGCGCGACCAGGCTCTCCATTTTTTCGACAAGGAAGAACATTTCGGTTCGAGCCGAACTGGTCTCTTCAACGAACCGGATTATCGGATTTTACACGGCAATTTCGCTCCCGCCTGGCGCTGGCGCGTGGCGGGAGAAGTCACCGCCGATTATCTTTATTATCCGCCGGCGCTCGAGCGCATCGTCCGTTACAACGCGAGAATGAAATTGATCGTTTCACTGCGCAATCCGGTTGAGCGCGCGTTTTCCCAATGGAACATGCGGCGTGAAAAAGGACAGGAGCCATCGGAATTTCTCGACGCGCTCAAGCGCGACCAGCAGCTCGGGATCTGGCAGGGACCGCGCGGCAACGCCTACCTGGCTCGCAGCCTTTATGCGCCTCAGCTCGAGAAGGTGTTCAAACTCTTTCGCCGCGATCAGGTGTTCGCTATTAAGTATGAGAGCTTCCGGACCGATCCTTCGTCCATCCTGGACCGCATGTTCGATTTCCTGGACGTGCGCAGAAAGTCCCGTTTGAAAAACAAACAACGCAACGCCGGTTCTTATTCGCGAAAACTAACTTCCGAGGAACGCGAGTACGCCAACGGCATTTTCGACGAAGATATTGCCAGGGTCGAAACGCTTCTTGATTGGGACTGCTCTGATTGGCGCTTCAAAACGCCTGTTTCAGCGAGGGCCTAGTTTACAAATCGTGCGCGATTTAAACGTTGCTGCCGCTCCATTTTAGTTTTTGGCGGACCACGCTGAAGAACGACATGTCCGGCATTGCCGCCAACTGGAGCGTCTTTTTCGCTTTCCGGATCTCAACAGTCGCGTCCTTCGTGATCCGGAGCGGTTCACGTCCGTCCACGGTCAGATAAACCGGATAATCCGGCTCGCTCGCTTCCACTTCGATCACTGACTTTTCCGAAACGATGATCGAGCGATTCGTCAGCACGTGCGGACAGATCGGAGTGATCACGAATACTCCCGATTCCGGCTCCAGGATCGGTCCGCCGGCTGAAAGCGAGTAAGCGGTGGAACCGGTCGGTGTCGCGATAATCAAACCGTCCGCATTGAACTCGGTCAGCGCTTCGCCGTTCACGCGGGTCCGCAATCGAATCAAGCGCGACAATTCTCCACGGCTGAACACCGCATCGTTCAGTGCAATCATCGGTTTATGTTTTTCCTTCGAATCGCGCAGAACGACCTCGAGCAGCGCGCGATTGCTGAACGTCATTTTTCCTTGGGCGATGCATTCGACCGCTTCTCGAAATGCCGGCGAACTCACGCAGGTCAAAAAACCGAGCGATCCCACGTTGATCCCAAAAATCGGCGGACTCGATTCGCCGAGATGACCGGCCACATTCAAAATCGTTCCATCGCCACCGACGACCACGAGCAAATCGGCTTTGCCTCCGAGTTGCGCGATCGTCATGTCAGAACGTTGGCCGCTGACTGCCGCCGTTTCCTTCTCGAGCAGGACCGACATCGAGAAGCGGGTAAACTCAGCCGTTAGCGATTTGATCAGCTCCCCCACTCCGGGTTTACCGGTGTGCGCGATTAATCCGATGGTTTTCGGATGCATATGAAAAATTCCTGGTTGCCGTCGGTTCCGGTGATTGTCGATGGAACGAGACCGACCACACGATAGTTCGCTTCCTCGACAAACTTCACAATCTTTTGTTGCGCTTTTTCGTGGAGCGCCAATTCCCGCACGATTCCGCCTCGGCCGACATTTTTGCGCTCCAATTCAAATTGCGGTTTGATCAGCGCCAGAATCATACCGTCTTGGGTTACCAACTCGAAAGCGCGAGGCAAGATCAAAGTCAGCGAGATAAATGATACGTCGATCACGCAAAGATCGACCAGTTGCGGGATGTGCTCGCGCGAAAGAAATCGTGCATTCACTTTTTCCATGACTGCGACGCGCGGATCGTTTCTTAATTTCCAACTCAGCTGACCGCGACCGACGTCCACCGCGAAAACTTTCGCTGCGCCGCGTTGCAACAAACGATCGGTGAAGCCGCCGGTCGATGCGCCAATATCGAGCGCGGTCTTTCCCTGAACCTCGACGCCGAAAAAATCGAGCGCACCGCCAAGCTTCAACGCGCCGCGACTCGCGAATCGCGGCGGCTGTGTAATCGAAATCGGCGCATCGATTTCAATCAGCTCGGCCGCTTTTGCGAAGACATGGTCCCCCACCCTGACGTCGCCCGCCATAATCGCGCGTTGCGCACGCTCGCGGCTTTCAAAAAATCCGCGCTCGACCAATGCCTGATCGATCCGCGCTTTTTTTGGTTTGTTCATCGACGTTCGCAAATTTCCAGAATTGAATCGTGAATGGCTGCGACGGCAGTTGAGAGTTGGTTCGCGGAAATGCAAAGCGGCGGCATTAACACAATCACATTGCGAATCGGCCGGGTCAGCAAACCGCGTTCGCGCGCCGCGATACAAACCTTCGTCGCAAGATCGACATCGTCCGTTTGTTTCAATTCGATTCCGGCAATGAAACCGCACTGCCGAGCTTCGCCGACAGTCGGTAACGCTTGTAGCGTCGAAAGTCCGGTACCCATCTGCTCGATCTTCGGCTGCAATTTTTCGAGCACGTTGTCTTTTTCAAAAATGTCCAGGCTGGCCTTTGCCGCTGCACAACCGAGCGCGTTTCCGGTGTAGCTGTGCCCGTAGGCCAGAGCTTTCCCATGCGAAATCGGACCATCGAAACACGAAAAAATCTCTTCCGTTACCAACGTCATCGCCAGCGGCAAATATCCGCCGGTCAATCCTTTTCCCAACACCACAATGTCGCCGAGAACCGATTCATGCTCGCTGGCAAACATTTTTCCGGTTCTTCCGAAGCCCGTCATCACTTCGTCGACGATTAAGAGCGCACCGGTCCGATCGCACCATTCCCGCACCGCGCGCAACGTCCCCGAGGGCCAAAGTTTCATTCCAGCCGCGCCTTGAATCAGGGGTTCGATCACGACCGCGGCGATCTTCGCCGCCTCCGTCGCCGAAAGTCGATCGAGCGTCTTTAGGTCGGGCACCTGGATTCCCGGAAAATTCCATCGCATCGGTCCGATCTGAAACATCGCGGCCGCGCCCAGTGCGGCCGCGCCCGCGGTGTCCCCGTGATAACCGTGCTGGAATGCGATGAATTGGTGCCGGCGCGAATGCTTCAGCCGCCAATATTGATCAGCAATTCGAAGCGCGACCTCGATTCCGGTTGACCCATCGTCGGAATAGAAGACGCGCGTTAAGGAATTTGGTGGGAAAAGATCGACGATCGCTTCGGCTAATTCGATCGCGGCAGGATTGGTGAAACCGAGCAAGGAAGTGTGCGCCACTCGGCCGAGTTGCGCGCGAATCGAAGCGTTAATGTGCGGATGATGGTGGCCATGGATGTTTGTCCAGATGGATGAATTCCCGTCGATGTATTCGCGGTCGCGGCTGTCGCGCAGGATCGCACCGCGTCCTTCCACCAGAACGAGCGGTTGGCTGTCGGACGCGCACCAATCGCGCATGTTCGTGAACGGATGCCAGACAAACTTTTTGTCCGCATCAATCAGCGCCTTCGTGTTCCACTCAGTGATTGGCCTCACCTTTGGGAACTGCTAGGTCGAATTTCTCCTCTCCCTTTCGAAAAGGGAGAGGACGAAGGTGAGGGATTGGCCGCGTTGCGCTCCTCCAGCGCCAACCAAATCGCTTCAACAACGCTCTCGAGCTCCTCGCGAACTTGATGATTCCAGAAGCGAACGATAGGTATCCCGCGTTTGGTCAGAAATTCCTCTCGGACGCGATCTCGCTTTTCGCGATTTCGATAGCTGTGACCCGAGCCATCTAGTTCGATAACAAGCTTTAGCGCGGGGCAATAGAAGTCCAGGATATAAGGATCGATCGGACGCTGTCGCCGAAATTTGTAGTTTGCAAAGGTCCGGTTTCGAAGCTCGCGCCAAAGAATTCGCTCGCAGTCGGTCGCATTCTTGCGGAGATAACGGGCGCGACCCGCTTGTCCATTTTGCACCGCACGCAATTTCTTGCGAGGAGAATCGCCAAAGCCCCTCACCTTAATCCTCTCCCCGCGACCGGGGAGAGGAGGACGTTTCGCTGTAGGCGGTGTCTTACTGCTCATGCTGATAATGACTAATTAGTTTATCCACTGAAGCAACGTCATCGGCAGAGGCACGCCGGCGTTGATATTTTCGGGCAATGACATCTTTCAGTTTCAACAAATCGTCGAGCAAAGGGGGATCGTAATACGTCCAATCAATTTCGCCGAAAACCTTCGACTGCAGACGCCACTTCCCGCCGAACTTCGTTGCCCGCACTTCGCGCTTTCGGCCTTCTTCATCTTTCTCAGTCCATATGTGTTGACTCGGCATCGCTGGAAAACCTTACATTAGCAGCCTTGAAGGACGCGGCCAGACTGCTGGTTTATTTGCTCGCAACGGTTCTCGTCGGCGCGTTGCTGGCGCCGTGTCTTTTTTGGGCGGCTCAGGCCCTCATTTCTCACGGATGGTTAACTTTTCTCGCGCGGTACGATTTCGAAACCTTTTTTCATCGCGCGCTCCTTGTGGCCGCAGTGGTTTTGCTTTGGCCACTCACTCGGTCGCTCGAAGTCCGCAGCCTGAGTGATTTGCAGCTGGCGCCGAATCCCCGCTGGCGCCGGGATTTGCTCGCAGGGTTAATTCTTTCAGCGATTCCCCTGCTCTGCTGCGGTGTGATCCTGCTCGCCACGCCAATTTTTTCACTGCGCGGAGCAATCAATTGGCCCGGTGTTGCAAAAGTAGCGGCGGCCTCGGCCGTTGTTCCAATTATGGAGGAAGCATTTTTCCGGGGACTCGTTCTCGGCGTTCTCTTAAAAATCGGACGCAAGTATATGTCGATGCTTATAACATCGGCGCTGTATTCCATCGTTCATTTTTTGAAAGCGCCAGATCGAACGTCGTCAACCGTGACCTGGATGTCGGGCTTCAACTCAATCGCGCACGCCTTTGTGCAATTTGCCGATCCCCTTCTGGTCGCCGCCGGATTCACGACTTTATTTCTGATCGGCTGGATTCTGGCCGATGCGCGATTGCGGACGCGCTCGCTTTGGCTGCCAATCGGTTTGCACGCGGGCTGGATTTTCACCAGCGGCGCGTTCAACAAAATCGCACTCCGGCAGGAAATCGTCCTGCCGTGGCTTGGGAAAAATCTTCTCGTTGGAATTGTTCCGCTCGCAGTCGCGTGCTTGACGTGGCTAATAATGCGCGGCTGGTTGCAATATGTCGATGCTCGCAAGGCCTAGCTTTTTTGGCGGAATCGCCTCGCTGCTTTATCCGCCGGCCTGCACGATTTGCTCCGGTCCGGTCGATTTGGGCGAATACCTTTGCGGCGAGTGCGAAGCGAAGGTTTCACGAATTGTGCCGCCGTTTTGCGCGAAATGTTCCGAACCGTTTGACGGCGCAATCACAACGGCGTTTTCTTGCGCGAATTGCGCCCATCGCGCTCTTTACTTCGATGCCGCCATCTCGGCTTACCGCAGTCGTGGCATTGTTCGCCACGTCATTCTTAATTTTAAATACGGCCGCCAAATCCATCTCCGCCATCTGGTCGCGCGCTGGCTGGTCGCCGCGTTCGACGACGAGCGACTCCGCGAACGACGTTTCGACGCAATCGTTCCCGTTCCGCTTCATCCGGCGCGACAGCGCGAGCGCGGTTTTAATCAAGCTGCGCTGTTGGCCGAATGGCTGGGGTCGCACCTGTCCCTTCCGTTGCGCCCGGCGCTGCAACGCATCCATTATACGACTACGCAAACCGCATTTGACCGCTCCGAACGTATGCAAAACTTGCGTGGTGCATTCCGTTTACGAAAAAAGGCAGACGTGCGAAACTTACGGGTGCTTTTGATTGACGATGTATTAACGACCGGATCGACCTTGAGTGAATGCGCGCGGGTTTTGAAAGAAGCCGGGGCCCGCTCGGTCTACGCCGCAACCGCCGCTCGCGCCTGATTGCCATGGCCATTTTCAAAAAACCGACGCTCAAAACCCAGCCGCGCAAGAAGCGCGACATTCCGCAGGGCCTGTTTCAAAAATGTCCCGGCTGCAATGAAGTGATTCACGAGATCGAGCTGAACGAGAATTTGCGAGTTTGTCCGCGGTGCGATTATCACTTTTCCCTTTCGGCCAAGGACAGGATCAGCAATCTCCTCGATCCGCAAACTTTCTTTGAGATGGATGCCGATTTGAAATCGATCGACACGCTGCGGTTTCAGGGAATGGCCAGTTACAAAGATCGGCTGAAAAGTTATCAGGAACGGACCGGACTGACCGATGCCGTCATCAGCGGTCATGGAATGATTGACGGCTACAAGGTCGCACTTGCTGTAATGGATTTTGGATTTCTCGCCGCAACCATGGGCTCCGTCGTTGGCGAACGGATCACACGCGTGATCGAATACGGCACCGACGAACACGCCGCGGTCGTCATCGTTTCGGCTTCCGGCGGCGCGCGGATGTACGAAGGCATGCTCAGTTTGATGCAAATGGCCAAAACGAGCGGCGCCCTCGCGCGTCACGCCCAGGAACGGCTTCCCTACATTTCCGTGCTCACCAATCCGACGACCGCCGGAGTCATGGCCAGTTTTGCTTCGTTAGGCGACGTCATCATCGCCGAGCCGAAAAGCATGATCGGCTTCGCCGGACCGCGCGTGATCAAAGAAACGACGCATCAGGATTTGCCGAAAGGATTTCAGACTGCGGAATTTCTCGAGGAACACGGTTTGATCGACATGATCGTGCATCGCAAAAAAATGCGCGAGACGATCAGCCAGTTCCTCGGGTATTTCTCTTCGGCGTCGTGAATGTGGTCCCGCCCAGGCGGGAAGCGCCGCGACCATTGTCATACACCGAGGCGCTCGCCTGGCTCTACAGCCTTCAGCGCTTCGGGATCAAACTCGGGCTGGAAAATATCCGGAGGTTGATCGCCGACTTGCACGCCGATCTTGGCAATGCGCGCGTCATTCACGTCGCCGGTACCAACGGTAAAGGCTCCGTCTGCGCGATGATCGATTCGATCTGCCGTACCCAAAACTATCGGACCGCTCTCTTCACCTCCCCTCACCTGGTCACGTTCCGCGAGCGCATCCGCGTAAATGGCGAAATGATTTCTGAAAATGAAGTCGCAGCTGGCCTGACCAACATTCGCAAGCTCGTCGCCGATTGGGAGCCGCATCCAACGTTCTTTGAAATTACGACCGCGCTTGCGCTGAAACATTTCGCCGATGCGAAGATCGACATCGTCGTTCTGGAAACGGGTTTGGGTGGACGCCTCGATGCCACCAACGCGGTTCCATCGAACGTCGCTGTGATCACGACCATTGCTCTCGATCATCAGGCGTGGCTTGGCGATTCATTGGAGAAGATCGCTGGCGAAAAAGCCGGAATCATCAAAGCGCGAACGCCGGTTGTTTCTGCGCCGCAACTTCCGGAAGTTGAGGCAGTGATTCGCGCTTGCGCCGCGGAGTGCGAAGCACCATTGCAGTTTGTCGATGAAACCTACGGCAAGTCGCCGATCGCGTTGCGCGCCGAACATCAAAAGCTCAACGCCGCAATCGCAATCGCTGCCATTCGCGCCGCGAAGATCGATCCGCCTTCGCCCAACGCCGGTCCGGCTCCGACCCCCGGCGCGACAAACATCGACGATGCGGCGATTGCTCGCGGACTCGCCACTGTCGAGTGGCCGGGACGCTTCCAATGCTGGGATGAACGCACCGTCATTGATGGCGCGCATAATCCAGCCGCGGCGAAAATTCTCGCCCAAACCTGGCGGGAGATTTTTAACGACCAACGCGCGACTCTGATTCTCGCGATTCTCTCGGACAAAGATTTGCGCGGCATCTGCGAAGCTCTTGCGCCAATCGCAGATTCTATCCTTCTTCCAAAAATTCGGAGTGAGCGCGCCGTTGAGCCAACCGAGCTCGCGAAAATTCTCGCAGGCATTCCTTCTTTTTGCAGGGCAGCCGCCTCGCCTGCCGGCAACCGGCCGCCTGCGCAAAGCTCCGGCGCGCCAGGGAGCGGTCGCCCTACAATCACGATCGCCTCGTCGTTTGCCGAAGCATTCGATAGAGCTCGCGAACAAAGAGATCCCATTCTCATCACCGGCTCATTACATTTCGCCGGCGAAGCGCTCGCGTATCTGCAAGGTCGACCCGCCGCCTTCGAAGAATGCACGCAATAGGTAAGGGCGGTTCACCGAACCGCCCACGGGCGATTGAGGTCAATCGCCCCTACCTTCGATCCGTGGAAACAACAGGTGGATCGAGCAGTCCCTTGCTCGATGCTAAAGTATGTCGGCGCAGCCGAGTCAGATTAACATCGCCCGACGGAGCGGCCGATCCACCTAATCCGTTTCAATCCGTGGAAATAGCGGCACCGGTTTGCCGACGACATGTCCGTCTGGCAACCCGCCCCACTCCGCGTCTTTGAGCGAGAACCGTTCTTCTTTTCCGCTCAACTCCATCTTCCAATTCAATTGATCGAAAATTCCGTGCGCCGCTCCCGGCAACACCGGCGAAATCAAAATCGCGATGATGCGAAGTGATTCTGCAAGGTGATAAAGGACGCCGTCGAGTTGTGCTGCAGTTTCCTTTTGTTTGGCGAGTTGCCATGGAGACGTTCGTTCCACGAGTGTGTTACATCGCGTAGCAGCAAAGACAGAAGCCACCAAGGCTGCATCGATTGCGACGGCTTCGTCCATAGCTTCGTCAAATTCAGCCACCGCATTGATAACCGAAGCTGCGTGATCCAAGAGCGGTAAATATTCTGGGTTTTCCAGTCCTTTTGCGCCGCCGGGCAATTGCTCCAGCTTCATGAACGCCTCGAGTTGCCTTTCGTACTCTTTGTCCGTCCTTAGTAATCCGGCGCGATATCTCTCCGCCATAGTAAGTGTGCGATTAAGCAAATTGCCTAGCGAGTTCGCGAGATCGTTGTTGTAACGAAGGACTAATCGTTCTTCGCTAAAATCGGCATCCTGGCCCGTCGCAATGTCACTCATCAAATAATAACGCACGGCGTCGGCGCCGTATTTATCAGCGAGCTCGAACGGATCGACAACGTTGCCTAACGACTTGCTGATCTTGGCGCCGCCGAGGTTCAACCAGCCGTGCACCAGCAATTGCGGCATCGCATCGTCCGGAAATCCGATCGCGTAGAGCATGATCAGCCAATAAATGCCGTGCGCCGGAATAAGGACGTCTTTCCCGATGATTTGGAGCGTGTCTTTCGTCCAACGATCGCGGAATTCCGGCGGCTGCTTCTCGTAATTGTCGATCTTCGGATCGTAGCCGGCGAAGCTGATGTAGTTCGTGAGCGCGTCGAACCAGACGTAAGTGACGAAATCTTTGTCGAACGGCAGCTCGATCCCCCAATCCAGCCGCGATTTCGGACGCGAGATGCACAGGTCACCGGAGAGCTTTTCAACTGCATTGACAAGTTCAGTCTGACGAAAATCGGGGATGACCGAGTCCTTCCGTTTCTTCAGATAATCAACGAGCCACTTTTTATGATCGCTGAGCTTAAAATAATAATTTTCCTCTTCCCGAAACTCGACCTGTCCCCATTCCGGACCGAATTCGCCGTCGGGCCCGCGTTCCTTGTCGGTAAGAAATTGTTCCTGGCGAATTGAGTAGTAGCCGGCCTGTTTGTCCTTATAGATCTGTTTCTCGTCAAAAAGTCGCTGCAGCATTCCCTGCACGACTTTCTTGTGGCGCGGATCGATCGTCTCCGCCCAGGCATCGTATTTCACATCGAGCTTCTTCCAAAGGTCGATAAACTTTTGGGTGACGCCTTTGACGAATTCCGCCGGTGGAACGCCCGCCTTGGCGGCTGATTGCTGCACTTTCTGGCCGTGTTGGTCGACTCCGGTCAGATAAAAAACTTTTTCCCCTTTGAGCCGATGATAACGCGCGATTACGTCGGCCAGCACTTTTTCGTAAGCGTGCCCGATGTGCGGCGGCGAATTGGTGTAATCAATCGCCGTCGTGATGAAAAATGTCTTTGGCATCGCGCGACAAACTGGCGGACTAATCGTTGTAGGGCAAGCGCATCGCTTGCCAGTTATAAATCGGCAGGCGGAGCGGCTGCCCTACAAATTACCTGGGAAATCGCCGTGGTATTCCAAAAAGGCTTCTCGAGACGCGGTTATTTGTTCCAATCCTAAGGCGCTTTCCCGTTCACCTTGCCCACCGAGGCGCCGGTCACCTGGCCGCCGGACGAAACAAAATCAATTTCGTAAATTTTGCCGTCAGCGCCTTTCATGTCCACTGCGGCGGATGATTTGCCGCCGCCGAGTTTTTTCTCTTCGCGGAACTTTAAGGGCGTCAGCGCGACATCCTTCCCGTTCAATGCGACGTGAAACTTCTTGTCCTTTGAGTTCGCGATCTGGCTGTCGAGATAACCTTTTACGCCGACTGGACTAGTCGTCTTGGTTGTCGTCGTCGTAGTCTTTTGCTGCCCACCAGTTGAAGGTGGTGGCGGCTGCGTCTGAGGCTGGGAGTAAGATCCGGACATCTGACCGAAAGCAATCCGAGTAATAAATGATGCGACGATTGCTGCGATAAGAATTCGTGTGTTCATATTTTCTTACGATTCGAATTGAAAGACAGTGACGTGCGAAGCGTTTAAGAGCAAGCGCCTGCTATCTCAACGCCTCCCCGTTGATTTTGTGAATCTTGACTCCAGTCACCTGTGGACCTGTCGTCACAAAATCGATGTCGTAAATCCTCCCGTCATCGCTCTTCATATCGATACACGTTGAGGTGCTGTCGGCGCCGGTGCTCTTTTGAGCCCAAACGTGGAACGGCGTAAGAGCGAGATCCCTTCCGTTCACCGTGAAGTGAAATTTTTTGTCCTTGGAGTTCGCGACCTAGCGATCGAGATAAGCCTTAACGTCGGGAGGAGGCACCGGCGTAGGCGTCGGTTTCGCCTGAGTCGGCGCAGGCGTGGAGGTGGGTCTTGGCTGGATCGGGGTCGTCGTTGTTCTCCGCGGCGGCGCTGGCGACTGAGCCTGCACCGGCGTTGTTTTCGGCGTCGGTGTTGGCGACGGGAAATTCGTCCGGCTGTATTTCATCTGGCTGAACGTAATCTCGGCAACGAATAACCATGCTACTGTTGAGACAATGATCCGGGTGATCATAAGAGGACCCCTTTTGAATATTAATCTCTGAGATCGGAAAGACAATTTGTCGTGCAGTTAAGAGACTGAAAACAACAAAATTCTGATTGCTGTCGATCAACCCATGTGCGCCATCATCTTTGGCCCGCCCGTTCGCAAGAATCGCACAACCAGAAAAGCAGCTATGGCAAGAAAGACGACATTCAGGACAGTCGTGTAATTGAATGCGATGGAGGTTTCGACGACCTGCGCGCTCCGGTGCTGCGGAATCAATCTCAAGGCGCCGAAAAGAAATTCAACGATCAACGCTGCTCCAACCATCGCGACGTAAAAAACCACGACGATCAAGGCAGCGACTTTCCAGCCATAATATTTGCGATAGATGTCGATGATCGGAACAATGATCAGGTCGGCGTAAATAAATGCGATCACGCCGCCAAAGCTGATACCGCCATTCCAAAGAACTGCCGCAAGCGGGATATTGCCGACCGAGCAAACGAAAGACAGGACCGACACGATGGGACCCACCAGCGGTCCCCACAAAGTCGCCGCCACTGGATGCGAAGTTAAAAAAAATGTCTTCCAAAAATCTTGCGGCACCCAGGCGGCGAGGGCGCCGGCCAGCAAAAGCCCAATCACGATGTCTTTCCAAACAGCGATCACGTCCATCACGAAGTAGTGGCTCGTGGCAGTGATGCCTTCGGTTGAGGTAAGCCGTTGCCAAAGCGGACCGCCTTCCTCGACCCTCATATCCATTTCAGCGTGACCCTCCATCACGCCCTTAATCCCTTTGTCGGCTTGTTCTCTCGCTTCCCGCACAAGCTTTCGGGAAAGGAAAATTCTGAAAAGCACCGCGATGATCACGACCATCACCAACCCGCCCGCGAATTCAGCAAGCGCAAATTGCCAGCCCATCAACACGATGAGAATGATGCTCAGCTCCGCAACCAAGTTAGTGGAAGCAAGCTCGAATGCCATCGCGGCCGTGAAATCGGCGCCTTTGCGAAAAATCGATCGCGCTAGCGCGACGGCGGCGTAGGAACACGAAGACGACGCGGCGCCGAGGCCGGTGGCAATGGCGAGACTTTTCGGCGAATCGTCCGGCAGCAGCCTGCTCATCTCTGCTTTTGAAACTACTGCCTGCACCGCCCCCGATAGCCCGAATCCCAAAATCAACGGCCACAAAATTTCCCAGAACATGGCAAACGCCATCCACAACGCATGACCAAGTGCGACGATCAAATTTGTCATCATGCCAGTCTTCTTTTCGGCGAAACTGGGGCGGTCCGCCAAATTAATTTCGATTGGCGAACGCCGCGTTCATGCGCGAAAGTGAAGCGATGAAGAATTATACGAAAATTCTGTTTTCAATTCTGACGGCAGTGATTTGCACGACCGCGTTCGCGGCGGACAAGCCGAGCTGCAAAAAGACAGGCAAAAATTGCCCGATGAACGACAAGAAAGAATGCAACTGCGGTAAAGATTGCGGCTGCGCTAAGATGTAAGGTGATCACGGCGTTTCGTTAAAAGCGCGCCGCTTCCAAATTAGAAAAATCACGGGATAAACGAGAAGCTCTAGAAGCGCGCTCGTAACGACCCCGCCGACCATTGGCGTAGCGATACGTTTCATCACGTCGGCACCGGTTTGCGTAATGGGCGACCACATGATGGGCAAAAGACCGAACAAAATTGCGCAGACGGTCATGATCTTAGGACGTAGACGTTGAACCGCGCCTTCGTGAATGGCACCGCGAAGATCGACAATCGTTTTCATCCGGCCTTCAGCACGAAATTTTTCCCAAGCGTGGTCGAGATAAAGCAGCATGACGACGCCGGTCTCGGCGTCGAGTCCGGCGAGCGCGAGCAACCCGATCCAGACCGCAACACTCATGTGATAGCCGAGTAACCAAAGCAACCAAAATGCGCCGACCAGCGAAAATGGAACGGCCAGCAGAACGATGCACGTCTTTACGACAGAACGCGTGTTGAAATAAATAAGGACGAAAATAATTAGGAGCGTCAGCGGCACGACAACCTTCAGACGCTGCTCTGCCTGCCTAATGTATTGGAATTGCCCCGCCCATTCGGTGTAGTAGCCGGCAGGAAATTTCACGCGCTCGGCGATTCGCTTCGACGCCTGGCGCACGTAACCGTCGATGTCGCTCGTTGCCGGATCGATTAGAACGAATCCGACGAGTTGCCCGTTCTCGTTACGAATGCTTGGCGGTCCGGTGCGATATCTAATATCAGCGACAAGTGAAATCGGAATCTGCGCGCCGGTCGGCGTTGGGATCAGAACACGTTTAAGCGAATCGAGGTCCTGCCGGAAGTCGGGCGCATATCGCGCGCGAACCGGATAACGCTCGCGCTTTTCGACTGTGGTCGTGATCGTTTTACCGCCGATCGCTGTTTCGATGACATCATTCACGTCGCCGGCCGTGAGACCGTAGCGCGCGGCGGCTTCGCGGTTCACATCGAAGTCGAGAAAATATCCGCCGACGGTACGCTCGGCGAAGGCGCTGCGCGTGTCAGGAAGATCGACAATAGCTTTCTCGATTTGCACTGCGAGGTTCTCGATCCCCTGCAAGTCCGGACCAAAAACTTTTATGCCGAGCGCACTTCGGAAACCGGTAGTCAACATTTCTGTGCGCGTCTGAATGGGCATCCAGAAAATGTTCGCCATTCCGGGAGTGCGCAGGTTCAGGTTCAGTTCGTTGAGAAACTTTTCCCAGGTCATGCCGCGCGGCCACTGATCGAACGGCTTCAGCGAGACAATCGTTTCAAACATGGAGAGCGGCGCGGGATCGGTGGACGTTTCGGCCTGCCCAGCCTTGCCGAAAACGGTCGTGACTTCGGGGAATGTTTTTAGTTGTCGATCTTGTATTTGCAGAACTTTGGTCGCTTCGGTAATCGACATTCCGGGGACCGCCGTGGGCATGTAGAGCAAAGTCCCTTCGTTCAGCGGAGGCATGAATTCTTTTCCAAGCCTCGCGAAAGGAAAAATTGTGAGAAGGAGGATCAGCAGCGCACCGAGGAAAACGCAGCGGCGGAACCGGAGAACAAAATTCAAAGCGGGCTCATAGATTGAAACCAGAAATCGATTGACTGGATTCTTCGCTTCCGGAGCGATCTTGCCGCGGATCAACAACGTCATCAGCACCGGCGCAAGCGTGATGGCGAGCATCGCCGCGAAAAACATTGAGAACGTCTTTGTGAACGCGAGCGGCTTGAACAACCGGCCCTCCTGCGCGGTGAGCGAAAAGACCGGCAGAAAACTAACAGTAATGACAAGCAGCGAGAAAAATAATGGACGGCCAACGGTTTTAGCGGCGGCGATGATTACTTCAATTCGCTCACCATTGTCCGGCTCGCGTCCGTGTTCTTCCCGAAAATGCTCCAGGGATTTGTGCGCGTTTTCGACCATGATGATGGCCGCATCGATCATCGCGCCAATCGCGATCGCGATTCCCCCCAGCGACATGATGTTGCTCGTCAGATGCGAGTAAAGCATCGGGATGAATGAAGCGAGAATCGCGATCGGCAATGTGATGATCGCGACCAACGCCGAACGCACGTGCCAGAGGAAGACGAGACAGACGAGCGCGACGATGATGCATTCCTCGATTAGCTTTTCGCGCAACGTCCCGATTGCGCGATGGATCAATTCGCTGCGGTCGTAAGTCGGCACGATCCGCACGCCATCCGGCAACGACGATTTGATATTGTCGATCTTGTGTTTAACGCCGTCGATCACGTTGAGCGCGTTCTCGCCGTAACGCATTACTACGATTCCGCCGACCACTTCGCCTTTGCCGTCGAGTTCAGCTACTCCGCGCCGTAGTGCGCCGCCGAGATGGACCTGGCCGATATTCTTGACGTAAACGGGCGTGCCGTTTTCGACTTTGAGCACAACATTTTCGATGTCGGCGATGGTTTTGAAATAACCGTGCCCGCGCACGAAATATTCCGTGGTCGCGACCTCGAATGTTTTTCCGCCTACATCGCCGTTGCTGGACTTCACTTGTTTGACGACATCGCTCAGCGGAATGCCGTGCGCGAGCAACGCATTTGGATCGAGATCGATCTGATATTCCTTCACGAAGCCGCCAACCGGTGCGACTTCGGCGACACCTTTCACCGATTCGAGCGCGTAACGCAGATTCCAATCTTGAATGGAACGAAGCTGCGCAAGGTCTAGCTTGCCCGAATCATCAACCAGCGCGTATTCGTAGACCCAGCCGACGCCGGTCGCATCCGGACCGATCGTTGGGTTTACGCCTTCCGGAAGTGTCGCGCGAATCGAGTTGAGATATTCGATGACGCGCGAACGCGCCCAGTAAATGTCCGTGCCATCCTCGAAAATGACGTAGACGAAAGATTTGCCGAACATCGATTCGCCGCGGACGAACTTCACTTTCGGTGCGGCGATGAAGGCGGTCGAAATCGGATAAGTGACCTGATCCTCGACAAGATCGGGCGAGCGTCCTTCCCAATCGGTGTAGACGATTACCTGCGCGTCGCTCAGATCTGGAACGGCATCGAGTGGCGTATGGGCGAGCGAATAGATGCCGGCACCGATCGCAAAAAGCGTGGAGACAAACACGAGGAAGCGATTCCTCACGCTTGCTGCGATAATGCGCTCGATCATACCCGTCTCCTTTTACGGCTGATGAAAATCAGCGAGCGCGCCTTGCACTTTTGATTCGGCATCGATCAGAAAGTTTGCGCTCGCGATCACGCGCTCGCCTTCCGCGAGACCACTCTTTACTTCGTAGTGGTCGCCGATTTGCTCGCCTAGTTCGACAACGCGTGCTTCAAGTTTGCCGCCGCCTTTATCGACGAAGGCGATCTCACGCGAGCCTGTCGGCATGACTGCACTCGCAGGAACGACAAGGCCTTCGCCCATGTCCATGCCCAGCTCGACGTTCGCATACATCCCCGGCTGCAATTTGAAATCTGGATTCGGAATATCGATGCGTACTTTCGCAGTGCGCTTCGTTGGTTCGAGAAATGGACTGATCACGGCGACTTGCCCTTCGAAGCGTTCATGCGGATACGAACTGCTCGTTACCGTCACCGCCTGCCCGGTTTTCAACATCGACAACTCGCTTTCGTAAAATTCGGCCGAGACCCAAACGACCGAGAGATCGGCGATGTCGATCAAGTGATCGCCCACCTTCACGTTCACGCCTTGATGTGCGGGCACTTCCTGGACGACGCCGCGGAAGGGCGAACGAAGTGTCAACGTTTCGTCTGGCTGGCGCTTCCGTTCAATCTCGGCGATTTGTTCATCGGTGATGTTCCATTGCCGCAGGCGAGATTCCGCCGAAGCAATTAGTCGCTCAGGCGTCGCACGCGCGTCCTTCGCTTTTGCTTCGTCGCGCATGCGCAGCAGCATGATCAGTTCGCGCTCCGTCGTGAACAGATCCGGACTGTAAATCGACATCAGCGGCGCGTCCTTTTCGACGACTTGTCCGGCCGATGGAACGAACAACTCTTTCACGTAGCCATCCACGCGAGCGACGAACGCCCAGTGTTTCTGCAAATCGGGTTCGACCGTTCCAACAGCGCGAATGGTGTGGTGCAGCGGACCCCGCTTCACGGTCGCGTAAGTCACGCCGATTTGCTGCTGCCGCTCGACCGGGACGGCAAATTCGTGCGACGGCGCGCCGCTCTTCTGCTTGCCACTTTGCATCCCCGGCATCCCGGCCATTCCTTGCATACCGCCGCCGCCGCCGCTCGACAGCTCGGACGCGGATGGTGAAGCAGTTTTCTTCATCACCGGCACGAGATCCATTCCGCAGATCGGACATTTGCCCGGCGCTTCTGCGTGCACTGACGGGTGCATGGTGCAGGTGTAATAATCGACGTCGGGCGGTTTCACCGATTCGCTCGATTTTGAACACGCCGAACTGATCATCAGCGCCGGGAGCACAAACAATTTCAGTGTTATCGATTTCATTTTGATTCCTTTGTTTTGGTTGAGGGAAAAAGATTGAGATTAGCGCCGACTACGGCTTCGAGCTCGGCCAGCGCGGCGTAGTAATCCGCGATGTGCTGTCGGCTCATGGCCTCGAGATCGCGCAAGTTTCGTTGCGCGGTGATCCACTCGAGGAAACTCGCTTTGCCGGTTTCGTAAGAGAATTGGTTGGCTTCGAATGCCTGATGGGCCTGCGGCACAAGTTTGCCTCCAAAAAGATCGACGTGATGTTTTGCGGTGTGGACTTTTTGCAGCGCGTCGCGCAACAGACCGAGCGATTCCGTGTTGGTGCGGTCAAGCCCGTGTTGTGCAGCGGCGAGATTTTCCTTCGCCTCACGAACAGCCGCTGAGTATTTGCGCGGGTTTACCCACGGCACCGTGAAGGAAACTCCTGCGTCGAGTTCGCTGGCTGCTTGTGGCGAATCGTTGTAACGCTGCGCTTCGACTTTGATCGCGGGATCGGGAATCCAGTTTCTTCGCGAGAGATCGACTCGCGACTTTTCCATGTCGATCTTCGCTTGCGCGATTTTGATTTCCGGCCGACACGCGAGCATCAGCGCACGCGCTTCGTCCATCGACGGTCTGGCCGAAGTGATTTTTGTTTCTTCCGGCTGGCCAAGCGGCGCGAAGGCGTCGCGATTCATCAGCACGTTGAGCTGCGATTGTTCCGCGGAAATGTTGCGCAAGATGTCCTGCTCGGATTCGAGCAGCTTGCTCGCTTCTACTTCGCCCGCCAGAGGCTCGGCCGCATTCGCCTTGCCAACTTCGTAACGGGAGCGGCTCACTTCCGCGATCTGACGCAACGAAACGAGATTCTTTCGATTCAACTCCAATTGCGCATACGCATTGGTCAATCGGAAGTACGATGCGCGTGCGTTTGCCAATACATCCAGCTGTTCCCGGCGCGCTTGCTCGAACGCTGCGATTACATCTGCTGCCGCAATCCGCGCACGCAATAGATTCTTTCCCGTGACCGGAATGATTTGTTCGACAGAAACCATCTGGTCGGCGAAAGCGTTGGGGGCAACATCCACAAAGCGCGCCGCACGCGAGCTGCCATTTACTCTGAGATCATCCCACGCTCCTTCCTGAGTGACGCGGGCTTTGGCCGCGCCCCATTTTTTTAGCGCCTGCTGGATCGCTGGATTATTTGCCAGGACAGCGCTCGTCACTTCGCCAAGTGACAGCGATCCTCCGCTGCCTCCACCTTCGCCAGCAGCTGCTGAAGGTTCTGCTCCGACTGATAAAGTTAAAGTTGTACTAAGTAATAAAAGGTAAGTTGTTTTCATTGATCCAAGAGCTGAATTGAAGTGCAGGCATGCCGATAAATGGGCACACCCCGACTGTCAGGCTCTTCGGATCAGATGAGGCGAATACAAATAAGCGCGAGCGGCGGCGGCGAATGCGCCGTGCAATCTCGGCTCGAGAAAATCGACGATGTTTCCGTAGCTGGAATCAGTCCTGCGACTGCAACCACGGTAGGCAAAGTTGCGATGGTCTGTTGATCGGAACCAGACTCGGCGAGCGGCTGAGCCGCTGGAGCGGTGTCCTTGTGCGATGTGGCGCAGCAGGTTTTGTTTGCGCAAGAACCGGGCCGACATGCTTTTTCAGCAAGCGAATTTAAGAGAATACAAGATCGGGCGGAGATGCTTACCGGTGCGACAAGGAGTGCCGCTGCCATGGCCACCGAAATCATGATCCTGCTCAACATCGCTTTTGTTTGTAGCACAACTTAGACCCCCGGTCGAGGTGGACGTTCGAAGGAGCCAGCTGTAGTCGCGGCAAACCAACCGCGCATTCATCGCGATTCATTGTCACAATCCTCTTTAGAAATCCAATGCCGATGCTAAATTGCGATCGATGAGGCTGCCGGCGCGACTATTATTGGCCGTATTCGCCGTTAGCCTCGCTTCTTTAACGCCTGTTCTTCCAGACGAATCTGCTTCGCCTGTCCAACACAAAACTTGTTGCGCGGACATGAACATGGATGCGGGCATCCGCTGTCCAATCAATCCCGGCGGGGCCGCCTCCAGCGCTGCCACATGTTGCGCCGCGCCAGCTCTCTGTCTTCTCCTTTACTCCAGCAACGCCAATGCATTTTCCGCGGCAGCAGAGATGAGCGGCATAGTTTTGCTAAACGACGATCGCGTAACAGCGCGCTTTCAACGTCCGCCCGTTCCGCCACCGCGCTCGGTGGTCTCCTGACAGCCGGTCGGCACGCGATCAATCGTGTAGCCGAGGATGATAGGAAAACTCAAACAGGAGAATCGCATGAAATACTTTCTTTTGATTGTTAGCCTGGCAGCTTTGATTGGCACGGCGACGGCAGCGACGACGCCGAAAGGCAACTGCTGCAAAGGCAAACAGTGTTGCAACAGCGGCTGCTGTAAGAAATAGCCGCGCAGGTTGCTAAGAATCACGACGCCCTCGCTGGAGAAATCTGGCGAGGGCGTTCGTTTAATCCGGGGCCAAACCCGGTCACGCCGCTTCGAGCACGACGCAGGCAATCGCGTGATGATCGGTGTGGCTCAAGGTAATCAGCGCAGACGTTACGCCACGTTTCGTTGCCAGTTCTTGTGCCGGTCCGGAGAAAACCAGGAACGGTTCGCCGCTTTTCTTTTTGCGGATGTCGATATTTCGCCAGCCCATCGCTTTCCCGATTCCGGTGCCGAATGCTTTGGAGACAGCTTCCTTTCCGGCAAAACGCGCGGCCAGATGACGCGCCGGAAATTTCATCGACATCGAGTATTCGATTTCGCCGTCGGTAAAAACACGGCGAAGAAATTTTTCACCAAATCGATCGAGCGAATGCTGAATGCGCGCGCATTCCACCAGATCGACTCCGATGCCGAGCACGCTCATCGGTCGAAAACGAAGACCGCCGAATTCACCTCTCGCCAACTTGACCGCTTTAAGCCGTCAAGTTTACGGGCGCTCAGTTCGCCTTGCGCATTCATCCTTTGTAATCCGACATCGCGCCCAGCAGTTCCTTGATCGCATCTTCAATTCCAACGAAGAGCGCCCGCGAAACAATCGCGTGCCCGATGTTCAGCTCGGTCAGGTACGGGATCTTGTGAATGAGCGCGATGTTCGTGTAATTGATTCCGTGACCGGCGTTGACTTGCAGTTTCAATTCTGACGCAGCTTTGGCGGCAGCCTGCAAGTTTTCCAGCTCTTGTTTCTCGATCTTTTCCGAGAACGCATTCGCCAGTTTACCCGTGTGCAATTCGACCATTTCCACGCCCAGCTCATGGGCGACGTCGATTTGTTCCAGTGTTGGATCGACAAACAAACTCACGCGAATGCCGGAGGTTTGAAGTCGCTTTATCGTGGGCTCGAGGTCCTTCCGATTTGTGACAACGTCGAGGCCGCCTTCAGTCGTCACTTCTTCGCGCTTTTCAGGGACGAGACAGACTTCATCAGGCACAATGCGCAGCGCAACATCGACAATCTCGGGCGTGTTGCCCATTTCCAAATTCAGTTTGGTCATGATGTTCTGGCGGAGCCGGTCGATGTCGCGGTCCTGGATGTGGCGACGATCGGTTCGCAAGTGCGCGACGATCCCCTGCGCGCCGGCGCGTTCGCACATCGCGGCCGCCGCCACCGGATCGGGCTCGGCATTTTTCGAATCAGGCATGCTGGCATAACGTGCCTGTCGCAACGTGGCGACGTGATCGACATTAACTCCTAACCGCAGTCCGCTCATTGAGTGCCCTGTAACGATTTGAATAGGAGCAAGAGTCTGGGGCAGAGCAAGCGCGAGCACTGGGCGGCGGCGCGCTTGTTACCTAAACGGACCCTGTTACTCGAGCGGGAATTCGATTCGTTCTTCCGGCTCGCGCGCGACCAGATTATTGCGCGCGATGATTCGCGCGCACGTGTTCCACCGCAGCAGCGCATCGTCGTGGCCGGGCGGCCGATTGGCTTCAGCTTTCTCAAACCAATCCATCGCTTCGGAAAAAAGATCGTAGGCTTGGAACCGGCAATCCGGCGTGTTCTGTCGAAGTTTCGCTTTCGCGCGACGCTCCGCCACGATCCCGGTGTAATACGCGCAGTCGTATTCCGATTTCATTCGAGAAAGGAGCTCTTTCGTTTGCGTGTCGCTGACCGCGTAGCCTTTTTCGAATCGATCCGTCAGCGCGAGCAACAGAGTAATAATCGCTTGTTGGTTTTCGGGATCGGTTTTCAGAATGTCGAGACAGATGCTCTCAGCTTCCCCCGGCTCGTTCAGCAAACGATATCGCTCCGCTTTTTCCAGCGCCGCAGGAATTGCCTCTTCCGAAAGTGATTTCAGCTCAGCCACGGTAGTCGTGATTCGTTAAACCGTTACATCGTGAATCGGGTCGAAAGCAAATCGATTCACGAATCACTCTTTTTCTTCAACCAACGCCAAAACCATCCGAACGGGTCATAAAATTTGTCCACCACTCGTTCTTTCAACGGAATGATTCCGTTGTCGGTGATCTCAATGCTCTCGGGACAAACCTTGGTGCAGCACTTCGTAATGTTGCAGTAGCCAATTCCCTGGGTGTTTCGCAATTCCTCCAATCGGTCCTCGGTGTCGAGCGGGTGCATTTCCAGCGCGGCCACGTGAATCAGAAAACGCGGTCCGATGAATTTGTTGTGCATCTGATGATCGCGCAGCACATGGCAAACGTCCTGACAGAGAAAACATTCGATGCATTTTCGAAACTCCTGCACCCGATCGATGTCGGCTTGCTGCATCCGCCAACTACCATCGGCGGCATCCGGCGGGCGCGGCTTGAACGGTTTGATCGTTTTCTTCACCCGAAAATTCCACGAAACATCCGTGATTAGATCTTTAAGGACCGGAAACGCTTTCATCGGCTCGATTGTAATCGGCTTTTCGATCGGCAATTCGCTCAAACGCGCCATGCACATCAGCTTCGGCATCCCGTTCACTTCGGCCGAGCACGAGCCGCATTTGCCAGCCTTGCAATTCCATCGGCACGCCAGGTCGTTCGCTTGCGTTCGCTGAATCTGATGGACGGCATCGAGGACGACCATTCCTTCAAAACATTTCGCCGTGTAATCCTGAAACGCGCCGCCGCTCGCGTCACCGCGCCAGATCTTGAACGTAACGTTCATCGTGATTCGTTAAATCGAGATTCGTGAATCGGCTTGTCATCCCGAGCGCAAGCGAAAGACCTCACACAGGCTCGTTGATCACTCGAGATAATTTGTGTGACGCAAAACCTTTTGCGGGCTCCCTCACTCTGTTCGGGATGACAGCGCAGAAGGTTCATTTCATTTCCTCGACAACGCGCTTTAAATAGTCCGGCATTTCCGGAAGCGGCTCCAACCGAATCTGCATTGAGCCGCCCTCACCTTTTGAAATCATCGTGTTCACTTTTGCGAAACGTTCCTCTTTGTTCGGATAATCGTCACGAAATTGGGCGCCGCGGCTTTCTTTGCGCTCAATCGCCGCGCGCGTGATCGCTTCCGAAGCCGTCAGCAAGTTTTTCAAATCGAGCGCAGTGTGCCAGCCGGGATTAAACTCGCGATGACCCACAATGCCAGAGCGATTTGCGCGCTCCTTTAACTTCTCCAACTGCTCGAGCGCAACTTGCATTTCCGATTCAGTCCGGACGATCCCGACATTGTCCTGCATCAACTCCTGCAAATCTCCCTGGATTTCGTAGGGATTTTCGCTCCCGCGGCCGCGGGACTCAAACGGGGCCAACGCTTCGCGCGCAACGATGTCGATCTTGTCATTGTCAATCTTACCTAACGAGTTGTCCCCGGCGAAGCGGGCTGCAAATTCGCCGGCGCGTTTGCCGAAAACCAAAAGATCGGAAAGCGAATTACCGCCGAGCCGGTTCGCGCCGTTAATGCCGGCAGCACATTCACCCGCCGCGAAGAGTCCCGGCACACGCGACATTTGTGAGTCAGGATCGACATGCACTCCTCCCATGATGTAGTGCGTGGTCGGCCCGACTTCCATCGGTTGCTCGGTGATGTCGATATCGGCCAGTTGCTTAAACTGGTGATACATACTCGGCAGCTTGCGCTTGATGTAATCCGACGCATCCGGAAGTTTTTGTTTGATCCACGCGATATCGAGATAAACGCCGCCGTGCGGACTTCCCCTGCCCTCTTTGATCTCGCGAACGATGCAGCGCGCGATGTGATCGCGCGTCAATAATTCCGGCGGCCGCCGCGCATTTTTGTCGCCCTGACAATAACGCCAGCCTTCTTCTTCATTGTCCGCGGTCTGCGATCGATAATTTTCCGGAATCTCATCGAACATGAATCGCCGGCCTTCTTTGTTCGTTAAAATTCCGCCTTCGCCGCGCACGCCTTCAGTCACAAGAATTCCCATCACACTCGGCGGCCAAACCATTCCAGTCGGATGAAACTGGATGAACTCCATGTCGATCAATTCCGCGCCGGCGTGATACGCGAGCGCATGTCCGTCGCCGGTGTATTCCCAACTGTTGCTTGTAATTTTGTAAGCGCGACCAATCCCGCCGGTGGCGAGGACGATCGCTTTCGCCCGAAAAATTTTGAAGCGACCGCGCTCGCGTTCGTACCCAAACGCGCCGACTGCGCGATTCCCATCTTTTAAGATCGATAGAATCGTATGCTCCATGTGCACGTCGATCCCGCGGTGCACGCCATGATCCTGCAGCGTGCGAATCATTTCCAAACCGGTGCGATCTCCAACATGCGCGAGCCGCGGATAGCGGTGGCCGCCGAAATTTCGTTGCAGGATGCGTCCGTCACTCGTGCGATCGAAAACTGCTCCCCAAGCTTCCAGTTCGCGCACGCGGTCCGGCGCTTCTTTCGCGTGCAACTCGGCCATCCGCCACTGATTCACATATTGACCGCCGCGCATCGTGTCGGTGAAATGCACTTTCCAATTGTCTCGCTCGTCCACGTTTGCCAGCGCCGCGGCGATTCCGCCTTCGGCCATTACCGTGTGCGCCTTGCCAAGCAGCGATTTGCAAACGAGCCCGACGCGTAGGCCGGCAGCCGAAGCTTCAATCGCCGCGCGCAATCCCGCGCCGCCGGCGCCGATCACGAGCACATCATGTTCATGCGTCTCGTAGTCAGCCATTCGTTAAATGATCCGGAAGTCGTGCCAAATTCCCATCGAGCAAAGACGCACGTAAAGATCGGTAAAGCCGACCCAGAACAAACTCATCCAGGCCCAAAGCATGTGGCGCTGATTCAAGCAGGTGACGCAGCTATACGTCTGAAACGAAGATGTCGATCTTGCGAGTTGATCGCGAAAACCGCCGATCAAATGGCGCAGCGAATGACAGCCAAAGGTGTAACCGCCGAGGAGAACCACATTGATCGCGAGCACGATTGTGCCGACACCGATGCCGAAAGAACTGCTGCCGGTCACCGGATTGGTGAACCGGAGCGCTTTCCAAACGTCATAGCTCAGGATCAAAATGAAAATGAGCGCGAGATATAAAAAATAGCGGTGCACATTTTGCATGATGAGCGGGAACGATCGCTCACCAAGATACGTTTTACGCGGTTCGCCAACGGTGCACGCTGGCGGATCGGCCCAGAAAGCTTTGTAATAGGCGCCGCGATAATAATAACAGGTCAGTCGAAATCCACCCGGCGCCCACAGAATGAGCAGCGCTGGCGAAAAAATTAACCAACCCGGCCACCAAACTGGTTTCGGCCCGAACCAACTGTGCGGCGAAGTGCCGAAAAGTTCCGGCGAATAAAACGGAGAGATGTAATTGCCGAAAAAATAATGGGCACCCTGAAACGCCGCCCAGGTGGAATAAACAATGAAGGTCGACAGTCCGAGAAAGACGAGCAGAGGTTGAAGCCACCAGACATCGACCCGCATCGTTTCGCCGAAAGATCGGCGTGGAATCGTAGCCGTTGTCGATCCGTTCATTTCCCGTCGGCTCCTTCAACTGGCAGTTTCGCTTTTCTCCATGCTTCCCAACTGCCCGGGACGTTCCAGAGATTTTCGAAGCCTTCCTCCTTCAAAATGCTTGCCGCAATGCTCGCACGGTAACCACTCGCGCAATAAACGGCTGTTGGCTTCGCGCGATCGAGTTCACTCACCCGCTTTCGCAGTTCCGGCAAAAAGATGTGCCGGGCGCCGGGAACGTGCCCGTTCTTCCATTCCCGCGGCGAACGAACATCGACAATCTGCAAACGCGCGGCCTGTTTATTCAGTTCATGGACATCCATCTGCCGAACCTCTGCCTGTTCGAATCCCGCGGCCTGCCACGCTTTCATTCCACCCATCAGATAGCCGGCGAACTTTGAATAACCGGTTCGAATAAAAAGCCTGACCACTTTCTCGAGATCGTTCTCATTTTCGAGCACGAGCAGGATCGGCTCATTGGATGCGAGCATCCAACCAGCCCAGATCGAAAGAACCGGCGAACCCCCGATGTTCAAGGCTCCCGGGATATGACCGCCGCCAAACGCAAGCATGCTTCGCGTATCAACGAGGGCGCCTGCCTTTTTTTCAATCGCCTCCTTGAACGCTTTTGGCAAAAGACCCGGAACACGAGGAAGGCCTCCCAATATCTCTGGTCCTTTCGCATTCACTTGCTTCATCACCGGATAGTACTTCGGCACCGGCGGGGCAGTCTCGAGCGCGTACTCGGTGAACTTCTGGACGTCGTCGAACTGAAGAAACTTATTGTGTCGCCGCTCGTAACCGATCGTGCTGGTCAAGCGTGCGCCGATGTCCGCGCCACACGGCGAGCCGGCGCCGTGATTCGGATAAATCATCACGTGGTCCGGCATTTTCAGATAAAAATCACGCAGGGTATGAAACTGTTTCTCGGCCAGCTGCTTGGTGTGCTTTTCGCCTAACAAGTCAGGCCGGCCCGCGGACGAAACGAAAAGCGAGTCCCCGGTGAGAATCCCCCACGGTTCGTCAGGGCGATCTGACTCGGCCAATAAATAGGAAAGATGCTCTGGTGTATGACCGGGCGTGTGTCGTGCGGTCACGAGCGCTTCGCCAAATTCAAAGCGATCGCCATCTTTCACATTTTCGTGTTCGAATCCGTACTCGGCCCCGCCTTCGCGACTGACATAAATCTTCGCTGATCCCAAGCGCGCGCACAGTTCGCGCGAACCGCTTACCAGGTCGGCATGAATGTGGGTCTCGAAAATGTGGGTGATCGCGACGCCCGCTTCACGCGCCAGGTCGATATAGATGTCACAGTCCGGACGCGGATCGAAAACGGCGGCGATGCCTTCGTCGTCATCGCCAACGATGTAGGAAAGCTCCGCGATGCCTTCGGTCTGGATTGTTTTGAATACGAGCGACACGACAAGAGTTAACGCGAAGGCACGCGGAACTTCAACAAGATCGCAATCGTAATCCGGGGAGCGCACGCGCCTCGCGTGCATATTTTGGCGCCCTCGCCGAAATTCTCATCCCCTCGAGAGAGCGAAATTTCGCGATACCGAGGCGGCATCGCCAGCACGCGAGGCGCGTGCGCTCCCCAGAACAGAAGCTCACTTCACTTCGACGTTAATCGGCAGCAAGTGGTTGATCATATAGGTTCCGCGGTCCGGATCGCGTTCGATCGGTTGGGTGCGCCCGTTTGAATCGGTCGCGCGCGCGATGAGGGTTGCTTTCCCCGAACCATCCGGCGTCTTCCAATTAAATTCCCAAAGCCGCCAGGCATTCGCCTTGGATTCGCCAAGTAATTTTGCTTCGTTCCAGGTCGATCCGCCGTCGGCGCTAAGTTCGACTTTCGTAATCTCGCCATTACTCGTCCAGGCCGCGCCATGCACGCGCACGTTTGAATTTGCCAGCACCGCTTCGCCATCACGCGGCCACGCGATCTCCGCTTTGATCTGCATTTCCGAAAGCGCAACGAGTTCTGCCACGTTGCCTCGCCTTTCCCAAAACGCGTAATCGAGCGTTTGATAATAACCGTTAAAGGGTCTGTCGCTGACAATGATTCGCTGGAGCCATTTGATCGACGCCACCGCGTACCAACCGGGCACGATTGCGCGCACTGGAAATCCGTTCTCCGCCGGAAGATCGACATCGTTCATTTTGTAAGCGAGCAAGACATCGCTTGCTTTCTCCAACGGAATGCTTCGGGCGAAGTTCAATTCGCCGCGCGGGCTTTTCGGGTCTTCGAGCTTTCCGCGGTCCGCGCCTTCTAGGATTATTTCGCGTGCGCTCGATTTAACTCGAGCACGATCGAGCAGGATCGACAATGAAACGCCAGTCCATTCAGCGTTGCCAACTGCGCCAAGTTCCCATTGCACGCCTTTGACTTTCGGCTCGAGAAAACTTCGATTGTTCCCGGCACATTCGAGCGTGACGGGAACTTTCTTCGATTCAAGCTTGGTCAGTTCGTCGTAATTGATTTCTAAAGGTTTCTCGACCTCGCCGTCAATCCGCAGCCGCCACTTATTCTTGTCGATCCTCGGAACCGGAAAATGCGTGCGGACATAAAACAATTTCGTTGGGGTAATGAAACCGTCGAGCGTCTCAAACGGCGTCTCCAGGTTGAGTGGCTCTTCGCTCCGCACAATCTTCCCGTCGCGGAGTGACATGGACTCCTTTCGCATAATAGTTGTTCAACTGAAACGAAACGGTCCGCAACTTTGAGTTCTTCGATCAGTCCCTCAACCAAAGAGCGACACCGAGCAGGAGGAGCACGCCCGCAACAATTGTTGTTCCAGGAAGCGCACAAAAGCTGAACTTACCGAGGTTTGACGGATCGCCGCCGAAAACCACTCCTCCTCCGACCATCAATGCAATGGAGATAAACCTTCTCAAAACGCCTAAAAAGGCAGCACTAGCGACACCAGAATTACGCTACCGGGGCGCGATTATTCTGTAGTGAATACCATTACATTGCGCCGCAACCGGACAGGGACGCCTCCTGTTTTTGTGAAAACACCGCGACCTGCTAGACTGCTCCTGCATTCAATGAGTATCTGTCATAGGCAGGTCAATGAGCTCGTGATTCCGACTTTCGTCAGCACCGAGCAGGCGATGGAATGGGGATCGCATCTGAACGCGGATCAGCATGCCACGCTCGTTACAAAACAGCGCGCGTTGAGCAGCCGCGCGCTCACCGAGCACGACCTACAACGCACGGTCAATCTCGCGACCCAATCGCAGTTAATGCGCGAGGCCGCCGAAGCATTTGTGCCAGCATGCATCCGAAAATGAGGCCCTCTTGGTAGACTTCGGCTCCACTTCGCGAAATTGTGGAGCCTAGGGGATTCGAACCCCTGACCTCCTCAATGCCATTGAGGCGCTCTACCAACTGAGCTAAGACCCCGAAACAAAATCAGACCTTAGATTTTCGCTCGCTGATTGCAACTAACGAGCGACAATCGAAATGTTCGCGCGTTTGCAAGATCGACAATCGCGTCGCGTTCGAGCAGCAGTGTTTTTCGGGCTTCGACTGCGATCAGGCGCTATTGCGCGCGTAGATTTTCTTCAATCCCGTTGATCAACTCGGGAATATTGATCGGCTTGGCGAGAGATCGATGCCCTTGGATGCGTAGGCCAGTTTTGGTCTCAGGTTCCGTAACTAGCGCGGTGAGAAAGATGATCGGCGTTCTCTGCAATTCGGGATCGGCTTCGATTTGTGCGGCTACTTCGCCTCCGTCTGTCTTTGGCATCATGATGTCTAGTAAGATCACGTCCGGCCTAAAATTCTGGGCACTTTGATGGGCCTTTGTAGGGTCGTTCTCTTCGAGCACGAGATAGGAGCCGGCCTTTTCGAGAAGTATTTTGACCAGGTGGGTGCTTTCCCGGTCGTCATCAATAATCAGGATACGCCGCTTTTCTTTGACCGGCGACCTGGCGATTGCATCGATGTCAGACTGATCAAACCAATAAACGCGACACAACGGTGGGTTCTGACTAACAATGTACGAAGCATTAACATTGAATCCGTTCGCGTTTTCGATGACTTGCACTACACCCGATACTTCCGAATCTATTCCGTCCCTCACCGGCCTGAACGTCACAGTCTGTCCGTCAATCTTCTCAGCAGGCATTGGCAGCTTAACCGTCGGCGGCCGGTATCTCATACAGGAGAAGATCAGACTGCACTTGGTTCTAGCAAGGCGATTTTCAAGCGCCGATTGCAACTAGCGCGCAACGATCGAAATCTTCGCGCGCCTGGCAAGGTCGACAATCGCGTCGCGCTCGAGCAGCAATGTCTTTTCAGATTCAACCGCGATGACACGGAGCTTTGATTCCGCGGCAATCTTGATGGTCTCGATTCCGATCACTGGAACATCGAAGCGCATGTCCTGATTTGCTTTCGCGACTTTGATCATGACTGCGCCTTCGCGGGCAAGCGCGCCACCGCGTTTGATCGCATCATTGGTTCCTTCGAACGCCTCGACCGCGAGCACGGTTCCGTTTTTGACGATGATGGTCTGCCCAATGTCGAGCCGCGCGATCTCTTTCGCCACGCTCCAGCCAAGATCGACGTCTTCGTCTTCGGCCGGCGACAACTTCGCTCCGGTGACTAAACCTTTCATAGCCAGTTCACCTTCCAGAAAGGTTGTCGCCGACAAAAGACCGACGTCCGCCTTTTTCAACTCATCTGCGATTGCGGTAAAGATCGACTCCGCGTTGCGCTGTTTGAGTTTGGCGAGCACAACCAGCGCTTTCACGTCGGGCCGCAAATCGAAAAGATTTTTCGGCGCGATCTGGCCGGCCATGATTGCCTGATGAACTTTGTGTTCGCGAAAAAATTTCAGCAATCGACTCAGTTGCCCGACCCGCAACCATTCGACAACATCGACCTGTTGCGAAATCGCGGGATCGGTTTCGTTGGTGAACGCAGCGGCTACGATTTTCTTCACGCCGCCTTTGCGCGCGGCCGCGGCCAGAATTCTTGGGTAAACGCCGTTACCGGCGATGATCCCCAGAATCTCCGGCGTTTGCATCGGCCTTCTGTAGCAGAAAAAGTTCGTCTGCGCGAGGCGCGCAAACCAGCACGCGAGGCGCGTGCGCTCCCCAGAACAATTTAGCCGTGGCGACGGCGTTTGACGCGCAATTGCGCGAGTGCTTTTTGCAACGATGCCTGAATGGCGGCGACTTCTTCGGCCGTGTGGTCCTCTTTCATCGCGGCTTGCGCGCTTGCTACGGCCTTCTCCGCTGCGGCGAGGTCGATCTTTTCAGACTCGAGCGCCATATCGGTCAGAACTGAAACGCCGTCCGCTTTGATCTCGACGAAGCCTTCGCCAACCGCCATCGCCGTTTCGCGCCCGTCTTTGATGACGCGCAGCTCACCCGGTTTCAACGTTGTCAGCACCGGCACGTGTTTCGGATAAACCCCAAGCTCGCCTTCCGCTCCGGGCAACGTAACCATGTCCACGTCTTCGGAGTAAATTTTCTCCTCCGGCGTAACGATCTCTAGTTTCAGCGTTGCCATTACGATTCTTTGATCATGTCGATGTTGCCCTTCATGTAGAAGTTCTGCTCCGGGACTTCATCATGTTTGCCATCGAGAATTTCTTTGAACCCGCGCACCGTTTCTTCAATAGAGACGTACTGGCCTTTGCTGCCGGTGAAAACTTCCGCCACATGAAAGGGCTGACTGAGGAACCGTTGAATCTTCCGCGCGCGCAAAACCGAGAGCTTGTCTTCAGGACTCAATTCATCCATTCCGAGAATGGCGATGATGTCCTGGAGATCTTTGTAGCGCTGCAGCACTTTCTGCACGCCGCGAGCCACGGCGTAATGCTCTTCGCCAACAATTTCCGGGGCGAGCGATTTCGATGTCGACGCCAGCGGATCAACCGCCGGATAAATTCCAAGCTCGGCGATGGAGCGCTCAAGCACGATCGTCGAATCCAGATGCGCGAACGTGTTGGCGGGCGCCGGATCGGTGAGATCGTCAGCCGGAACGTAAACAGCCTGGAACGAAGTGATGGAGCCCTTCTTGGTCGATGTAATTCTCTCCTGCAAATCGGCCATCTCGGCCGAAAGCGTCGGTTGGTAGCCAACCGCGGACGGCGTGCGGCCTAACAACGCCGAAACTTCGGAGCCGGCTTGCGAGAATCGAAAGATGTTGTCGATGAAAAGCAGCACGTCCTGATTGCGCTCGTCCCGGAAAAATTCCGTCATGGCCAGCGCGGACAGTCCGACACGCAGGCGCGCGCCGGGCGGCTCGTTCATCTGGCCGAAAACCATCCCGACTTTCGACTTCGACAAATCCTTTTGGTCGATCACGCCCGCTTCACTCATTTCCTTGTAAAGGTCGTTCCCTTCACGCGAGCGCTCGCCCACGCCCGCAAACATCGAGACGCCGCCATGCTTCGTCGCGATGTTGTTGATTAATTCCTGGATAATGACCGTCTTGCCGACGCCGGCGCCACCGAACGCGCCCACTTTGCCGCCCTTCGAAAACGGGCAGACCAGATCGATGACTTTAATTCCGGTTTCAAGAATGGAAGCTTTTACATCCTGGTCCATTAGAGTCGGCGCCGGGCGATGAATCGGATAACGCTTTGTAAATTTGACCGGGCCGCGACCATCAACCGGATCGCCAGTGACATTGAAAAGACGGCCAAGCACACCTTCGCCCACCGGGACGCTGATCGGGGCACCCGTGTCGTTCACGCTCATTCCGCGCTTCAAGCCTTCGGTTGAAGACATGGCGATCGACCGGACCCAGTTTTCACCGAGATGCTGTTGCACTTCGAGCGTGAGCTTGGTCGGGTTGCCGTTGACCTCGTACTCGATTTCGAGCGCGTTGTAGATTTTCGGCAGTTGTTTCACTTCCGGAAATTCCACGTCCACCACGGGACCGATCACTTGAACGATGTTTCCTTTATTCATAAATGTTGATTATCCGCCGAGCGACATTTGGGCGGTGGCGATTTCGAGCAACTCAGTCGTGATCCCGGCCTGGCGCATCTTGTTGTATTCGAGAGTGAGATCCTTGATGAACTCGTGCGCGTTATCAGTCGCGTTCTTCATCGCGACCATGCGCGCGCTGTGCTCGGAAGCGCGCGCGTCGAGGATCATTTGGAAAACCTCATGTTGGATGTAAAAGGGCAACATCACGTCGAGCACGACCTCGGCACTTGGCTCGAAAACATAACCGAGCATTGGATCGACATCTTCGCCTTCGACCGATTCGTCGTGTTTCTTCGGCAGATCGAAACTGCTGATTGGCAGAAGCGTCTCCACCATCGCGCGCTGACTAATCGTATTGATGAAATGCGTGAAGAGCACGGAGACCTTGTCGACTTCGCGGTTCAAAAACTTTTCCGCGCAAAATTTCGAGATCGGTTTGGTCTCGACAAACGTCGGCGCGTCTTTCAACTCGAAGTCGGCCAGCAACTCGCGTTTGGTGCGGGCGACGAATTGCCGAGCTTTTTTCCCGGTCACAACGAAAGCCGTGCTTGCCGGGTCAAAGTGCGCGGCCTCGCGAAAAAGATTCGTGTTTAACGCGCCGGCCAGTCCCTTGTCCGTGCTGATGATTAAGACGAGCTCTTTTTTCACATCGCGGATGTGAAGAAGAGGATGCAACGTGGGATCGGTCCGCTGTTGAAGCGAAACGAGGACCTTGTTCATTAAAGAGGCGTAAGGCCGGCCGGCGAGCGCATGCTGCTGGGCTTTGCGCATCTTGGAGGCAGCCACCATTTGCATCGCCTTGGTGATCTGCGCGGTATTGCGAATCGATTTGATCCGCCGCCGAATGTCCTGCGTATTTGCCATGGTTTGTTAGATCAAGCTGCAAGCCGTAAACTGTTCATCAATAAGATGAAGCACGAGATCTTCCGGAAAAGTCTTTCATTGCCAGGTCGTTTTGAATTCCTCGAGAGCCGCCTTCAACTTGCCTTCCAACTCCTGGTCGAGCTGCTTCTTCTCGCGGATTGATCGGAGCAAGCTCTCCTTTCGCGTCTGGAACCAGTCTTGCAGCTTGAGTTGAAACTCCTTCACCCGGTCGACCGGAACAGGATCGACATATCCATTCTGCATCGCCCACATCACCGCGACCTGCTCCTCGACTGGGATGGGGTTGTATTGCTTCTGTTTGAACAGTTCGACGATGCGCTGACCGCGATCGAGGCGCGCCTTCGTAGCTGCGTCCAGATCGGAGCCGAATTGGGCGAACGCAGCCAGCTCGCGGAACTGTGCGAGATCGAGCTTCACTTTGCCGGCCACTTGTTTGATCGCCTTGATCTGGGCCGCAGATCCGACCCGGCTGACCGAAAGACCGACCGAAATCGCCGGCCGCACACCTTGATAAAACAAATCGGTCTCCAGATAAATCTGACCATCGGTGATCGAGATCACGTTGGTCGGAATGTAGGCAGACACGTCGCCTGCCTGCGTCTCGATGATCGGCAACGCGGTGACTGAGCCGCCGCCGAATTCATCCTTCACGCGCGCGCTGCGTTCGAGCAACCGCGAGTGCAAATAAAACACGTCGCCCGGATAAGCTTCGCGGCCGGACGGTCGTTTCAGCACCAGTGAAACCTGCCGATACGCGACCGCGTGTTTCGACAAATCGTCATAAATAATGAGCGCGTCCATTCCGTTATCCATGAACCACTCGCCCATGGCGGCGCCGGCAAACGGCGCGAGATATTGATTCGTAGCAGTGTCCGATGCGGGCGCGGAAATGATCGTGGTGTAGGGCAGCGCACCCTCTCGCTCGAGAACATCGAGAGCGCGAGCCACGTTGGAATTTTTCTGTCCGATGGCGACATAAATGCAGTAAAGCGGACGATAATCTTTGGCGCCCTCGTCTTCGGCGGCTTTGTTCAACCGCGCCTGGCTGATGATCGTGTCGATTGCGATTGTCGATTTTCCGGTCGCGCGATCGCCAATGATCAGCTCGCGCTGACCGCGACCAATCGGAATCATCGCGTCGATGGCCATGATGCCGGTCTGCACTGGTTGGCTGACGCTGAGCCGCTTGATCACGCCCGGCGCGATTTTTTCCAGGGGGTAAAATGTTTCGCTTTTAATCGGGCCCTTATCATCGAGCGGCTGACCAAGCGTGTTAACGACACGGCCGAGTAGCGCTTTGCCAACCGGCACCTGAAGGAGTTTGCCCGTGGTTTTGACTTCGTCGCCTTCTGAAACCTTGGTCGATTCGCCAAGCAAAATGGCGCCGACTTCGGTCTCTTCCAGATTCAAGGCCAGCCCGAACACGCCGTTCGGAAACTCAATCATCTCGTTCAGCATGACATCGCTCAAGCCTTCGACGCGCGCGACGCCGTCGCCGGTTTCGCGGACCACGCCGACATTACTCTTTGATGTCGATGTTTTTAGTCCCGCAATTTTCGTTTCAATCTCTTCAAGAATGCTGCTCATGGTTTTGGTTGGTTAAAGTTGCTGTCTAAGCCGCTCCAAGCGGTTGCGCAGAGTGCCGTCCCAGACGTCGCTGCCCACGCGCACGCGCACGCCGCCGAGAAGCGTTGGATCGACAACGAATTCGGAGGTCAGATCTTCGCCATATTGTCTCTTGAGGCGCGCGCCAATGTCGAACGCTGCCTGGGGGCTGAGCTCTGTCGCGCTCTCAATCGTGGCGTGGCGCTTCTCGATCTCGAGGCGAAGCAAGCGCTTGTAGTACTGCAACACGTCCATGAAATGACGGGGACGCTTTGAAATGAGCGACTGCAAGAGCGACGCGATCTTACCGCGATCGAGCTGACCGTCAGTAAAACTGGCGCGCAACATTTCCCGGGAAAGCCGGCGGATTTCCTTGTTGATTCTCATCAGGCAATCTGGCGCGCGGCTTCCTCCTGCAAACGCTGTTGGTCCTCGGGCGTGAGCACTTTGCCGGTAACTTTCGCCGTGGTATCGATGACGAGCCGGCCAAGTTCTCGTTTCAAGTTTTGCATTTGTCGCTCATGCTCGAGCGCTGCAGCTTCCTTTGCCTTGGCCAGGATTTGCTCGGCGGCACCGATTGCTTCCTGCTGCTTCCGCTCGGCCAAATGCGCGCTGCTCTCGCGCGCTTCGTCGATCATTCTTTGCGCGTCAGCGTTGGCTTTGGTGACGATTTCCTGATAACGCTTCTCCGCTTCAGCGAGTTCCTTTCTGATCTTTTCCGCGTTGAGCATTCCTTCCTCGATCTTTCGCCGGCGATCTTCCAGAATGGCCAGGATCGGCTTGTAGGCGAACCGTCGCAGGAGAAGTGCAACGATCATGAAGCTAACCACCTGCGAAAGAAACAATTCCCAATTCCACCCAAACGTCTCAGCCGTATCCTTCAACGTTTCGGTGAAACTCGCCGCGGCGAAAAATGTCAGATTCATAATTAAACGTCAGTGCAGCGACGTGTCCGCAGGAAAAATCAGTGCGCGAGGTAGAGTGCGTAAAACACAATCGCCTCGGTGAAGGCGATCGCCAGGATCGCCTGCACCAAAATAGGTGTGGCTGCTCCAGGGTTGCGTCCTACTGCCGACGACGCGCCTAATCCAGTAAGGCCGACGCCGATGCCGCAGCCCAATGCCGCAAGACCAACGTGAATGTTTGAGAGGTTTCCGGTCAGTTCCGCCAATAATGGTAGTATCATAGTTTGTAGGTTTGCTTTGGCGCGCTCGCGGATTTTCCACAAGCATCGCCGAAATTTTTAGTGATGTGGTTCGTGTCCCGGTTCGTGTTGCGCGATCAAAAGGGTAAAGACAGCCGTCAGGAGCATGAAAACGAGCGCCTGCACGATTCCTACGAGCAATTCCATGAAATAGAACGGAATCGGAATCAGCCAGGAGAGCATCGGAACCATGTTCGACATCGCCTCCAAAATGCTTTCTCCGGCATAAATGTTTCCGAACAATCGGAAGCTGAGCGAAATCGGACGGAACAGGATCGAAACAATTTCCAGCCATCCGACCATGAAGAAAATCACCACCATCACGATCTTCATAAACCCGGACGTCTCGCCTTTCGGACCAAAAATGTGAAGGAGGAATCCGCCGACACCGTTGGCTTGAATTGCCCAGACAATCCAGAGGAAAAAGAAGATCGCGGCCATCGCCGTGGTCATATTCAAGTCGGCGTTACCGCCACGAAGAAGCGGCCGATCAATATGAAAATTGCCAGCCGGATCGTAGTGGCCCCAACCGATGGTTCCAACACCCGGTAACAAGCCGAACCAGTTCACGAATAAAATGAAAATGAAAATCGTGGCAAAGAACCAAAATGTTTTCTTCACCAGCTCGCGGCCGATGATCGACTCGAGAAAATTGTAAAGGCTTTCGACCAGCCATTCCCAAAAATTCTGGATCCCGCTTGGGATCGGTTTGATGCAGCGGGTCGCGATTTGCGCGAAAACGATGACACTGGCGGCCACGATCCAGGTCACCAGCATTGAGTTAGTGATCGCAAACTTGCCGATCTCAACAATCGGAGCCGGTTTCAGCGGCACACCTTCATGTTCAACCTGTGCCGGCGCTGCGGTTTCCGCCGCAAATCCAGAGCTCGCCAGCGCCGCGCCCCACATCAGCGCCAGGATGGAGATTAGTAAATAACGGTTGCGCATTTCGATTGTCAGCCAAGTGGCACGGGCATCCCGCCCGTGATCTCTCGCGCTCCGAAGTCGAGCCGCGAATCTTGACGCGGTTACCAAAGCTGTTTTTGCGCGAATGACAAGCGAGAAAATGACGAAATCCGAATGACGAATGACGAAAATGTTGTAGCTGCCGCCGTCTCTGGCGGCAGAGCCTTTGAATTCTGCCGATGAGGACATCGGCAGCTACAACTCAAGCCATTTGGCTAACTTCTGTTTGAGCTCGTCAATCCCCTCACCTTTCGCCGCCGAAACCGGCACGATGTCGATCTTCGGGAATTTTTTGCGCAGTGCGTTCAGATTTTCGTTCGCGCCCGGCAAATCCATTTTGTTCGCGATTACGAACCATGGACGTTGCGACAACAGCGGATCGTAGAGATCGAGCTCCTTGCGCAGTTGCTGCAGATCTTCGACCGGATTGCGGCCTTCGCTCGCGGCGACATCGACGACGAACAGGAAAATGCGGCACCGCGTGATGTGGCGAAGAAATTCGTGACCAAGTCCCAGTCCACGATGGGCCCCTTCGATCAATCCCGGGATATCGGCGATCGTCGCGCGTCCATACTCTGAAAATTCCATCACGCCGATAATCGGATGCAGCGTCGTGAACGGATAGGCGGCAACTTTTGGGCGCGCGGCCGAAATTTTTCGGAGCAGCGTCGATTTGCCGGCGTTTGGGTAACCGACGAGTCCCGCATCGGCAATCGTGCGCAGCTCCAATAGAAAGTGCCCTTGTTCGCCCTCCTCGCCTTCGGTGTACTGCCGCGGCGCGCGGTTTCGGGAGCTTTTGAAATGGACATTGCCTTTCCCACCGGCGCCACCGCGACAAAGAACAAACTCCTGCTCGTCGAGCGTAAGATCGACAATGGGCTCCAATGAGGTTGAACGTCCTTTTTCATCGGCTGGCCAAACGATTGTTCCGACGGGCACTTTCACAATCTTCGACGGGGCAGACCGCCCGTGCATTTTCTTTCCCATTCCGTGACCACCGCTTTTCGCTTTGATGAGTGGCTCGTAGAAAAGGTTGGAGAGATTATCGACGTGCCGGTCTGCGCGGAAAATCACATCTCCGCCGCGGCCACCGTCGCCGCCATCCGGTCCACCTCTCGGCACGAATTTCTCTCGCCGAAAACTGACCGAGCCGCGGCCACCGCTTCCAGCTTGCACAAAAACTTTGATTCGATCGACAAACATTATTCGCTTTTCCGTCAAACAATTGGAGCGTTCAACCGTCGAAGTATTTATGCGACTTCAACGCTTAAGCTTAATCGGTTTCCTTGCGTTTGCTGGTTTTTGCTACGCTCAAACATCGCCGACGCCAATACCAATGCCCGAAGCAGCTGACACCGGAATTGAAGGCGTAATCGCGGTTGGACCAACACACGGTGGCCCGGTTCGACCCGGCATGACCAGTTCAGAGCCGCTGGCGAATGCGACATTCGTTGTCGGAAACGAAAACGGTGCGGTCGCAGAGTTCATCACGGACGACCACGGCCGGTTCAGAGTTTCACTCGCACCCGGTCATTACACCGTGACGAAGAAAGACCGGCAAAAGGGAATCGGCCGCTACGGACCGTTCGATGTCGATGTTGTCGCGGGGCAGATGACCAAAGTCGAGTGGCAGTGTGACACCGGAATGCGCTGAGCAGCGTGAGGTTAGGTCTGGCTCAAGCCGATCATTTCTGCTTGTCGCTTTTCCAACGTTTCGGCAAAACTTGAGGCATTATGAAGGTGCGATTTTTCTTGAGTGCGCTGATCGGATTGGGACTTGTCGGATGTGGCGGAGGTGGGTCGGGTGTAACCGAATGGGAGCCTGAAGCCGCGATGGATCATCAATTTTTCCCGTCGCTAATCATCGCTACCGCTTCGGTCCGACCGGTGGAAGAAGAAGATGAGGAAGCGAAGGAGCCCGACCCATATCTCCTGGGCGACAAGTTCGGTCTGCTGGGCGTTTCGATCAAGACGCCGTCCCGCAACGCGGACGTGAAAATCACCATAAAGGAAAACGACCTGATTGCGACCACGACCTGGACCGGCAAACTCGCGGAAGCGAATCACGATTATTACATTGCGCCGAAAGTGAATTACAAATTCGATCACTTGCGCAAAGTGACGCAGCAAATTCCACTCAATGTCGATTTTGAAGTGGAAGTAAACGGGAAATCGCTCGGCGACAAAACCGAGACGCTGCAGATTCGCTCAATCAATGATTGTCCTTATGGCGTCGCGAACTCTGAAGAAACCGTCGACGACGAGAACGTGGAAAGTGGTTCTGCCGATCTCGGCTGGATGTACGCCGCGTATGTGAATGAGAACCATCCGCAGCTCGACAAGATTCTACAAGAAGCGCTGGCGACGAAGATCGTCGATTCATTTGATGGATACCAAGCGAACGACCCAACTGATGTTGTGAAACAAGTGTTCGCAATTTGGGCCGCACTGCAAAAACACGGGATCCAAGTACAGCTCGGTCACTGAAACGCCGGGCGGCTCACCCCTCGTGCGCAGCCAGTTCATTCGCTTTCTCGATCAATCGATCGCCATGACGCAGGCGAATTGCGTCGATGGCACAGTGCTTTTCGCGTCGCTGTTGCGCAAAGTCGGAATCAATCCGGTATTGGTCACTCACCCCGACCACATGTATCTCGCGTTCAATTTGAACAATAGCGAAAACGAGGATGAACAAGAATTGATGGGACTGGAAACGACGGACATCGGCGCACCGGAAATTGGAGACAACAATTCCGAAATGCCCGAGGCGCTTGCTAACTTAGAGGAACAAATCAACGACCGCGTTCAGAACAGCAAAGCTTGGAAAAGTTTCGTCCAAGCTGTGCTCGACGGGGAGGACGACCTCGACAAAAACGACGAAAAATTCGACGCCGGTGATCCCGATTGGCAGATAATTGATGTCGCGGAAGCGCGCGAAAAAGGGATCATGCCGGTCCCATTTGAAGCTTCGCACTAAGATCGAAATCGTCAATATCGACAATCAAACAAAACGCCCGTTAATCTCGATCGCACCATGAAAAATATTGTTCGTCTGTTGCTGTGCTTGTCATTGAGCGTGTTTGCCGTCGCGCGCGCGATATCGCCATCCAAAGCGCTGAGCCAAACGGCGAAGACAGGGGCGGAGAAGAAAGAGACCGGGGAAAAAGCGGACGCCAAGACGTTGCTCCACGATGCGAAGAAAGCGACCGCCGCGATGATCAAGAACGCGCGCGCCGATAAAGCACTCGATCCGAAGAAACCGAAGAACAAACCATTTTGGAAGTCGGTCCATCTGGTGGCCAAGAACTTGAAGACGGCCGAAACCGGACTCGGGGCCAAGAGCAACGATTTCTTCAAAAGCATCGCCGCCGCGCGCGAAGCCGAAGAGCAGATGAAGGTCGATTGGCAGCTGACCGACTCAAGAAACAAAAAGGTGATCGAGAACGGAAAGAAACTCGGTCACGCCCTGGCGATTTTACGGACGGATTTCTCCAAAGAAGCCGAACGAAAGAAAAAAGGCGGCGACCTGACAGCGCAGGAGAAGGCGCAGTTTGAGAAGATCAAAGCGCAACAGAAAGATTTACTCGCCAAGGTCAAGAAACTCGAAGGCGAAGCGAAAAAGGACAAAGCTCTGGAGAAAGGATTGGCCGAGCTTAAAAAGCAGGCCGAGCACATCTCGAAAGAACCAGCGACGCTCGATGCTTACATCGCCACCATTTATTTGCTCGATGTTCAGGCCGGCCTGATTCGCGGTTATGAATATTACGTCGATAAACAGTGGCGAAACGATTACCTCGTGCTCGTTAATTTCACCAACACCTACGACACCTGGTATTCCGAATGGGAGACCTCCGTTTCCTACGACTGGGCGGAAGTAAATACCAGCGTCGACATTTATGAAGGTGAAGATGTCGATGTATCCGAGTCAGTCTCCGACGAAGAGATTAACAGCGAAGATTCCTACGCCGAAAATGAGTCGTTCGACATGAGCGAAGCGGAAGAGGACGACGTCGCTGCCGAAGAAGACACGGATGAGGAAGTCGCCTCTGACGATGAGGACAGTATGGAAGACGCGTCCGACGATGAAGGTGAGGACATGAGTGACGACGGCGGCGACGATGGAGGCGATGACGGTGGAGACGATGGCGGAGACGACGGCGGAGACTAGCTCGAGTCGTTAGGTGGACATAGTTCTTGCTCCTTGGCGATGTTTCGCTCAGCCTGACCTCAGCCGCGTATGGACTATTACTACACTGACCTTAACGGTCAGACGAAAGGACCAGCGTCGGAAATTGGTTGGCTAGTGTATCTTCTTTTTCTCGGCGGCTTAGAGGCGCTCCAAAGCGCCGGAAAGTGAATAGTTAGGAATATATCTACCCACCATGAAAAAAAGAGTCAGTCGCATCTCTGTTTTACAATCGGCTAAAATGGCAACAGCCATGTACGCCCTCCTTGGGTTTCTATACACGCTCATCGGTATTCCGATGCTCTTATTCGGTAGCCAACAGATGAAAGTGATGGCGATCGTTTACTTATGCATGCCGATACTGATGGCTGTTCTCGGGTTTATCTTCTTCGTCATCTCCGCTGCAATTTACAACCTGGTGGCGAGGTGGCTCGGGGGTTTCGAATTCGAGGTTACGGATGTTCCGTAGTCCTAACTGCTAACGCGGCTTCGGCATTAGCCTCTAAGAAGCCCAGTTCGGCTTCCGCTTTTCGTTGAATGCTGCGATACCTTCGCGCGCTTCGGCGGATTCGCGCGCTTCGATGTGATGTTTCAACGCAAGATCGACATCTTCTTTCACCGAAGTCGACCAAAGTTCCTCAATCAGGCGCTTGGTTTTCGCAATCGCATTGGGCGCGCCCTGCAAAACTGAATCGGCAAACTTTTGCGCCTCGGTCATCAATTGGTCCGGCGCAACCACGCGATTGACCAGGCCGATTCCGCGCGCGTGTTCGGCATCGATCAATTCGCCTCCAAGGACGAGCTCGCGCATGTTTCGCTCGCCCACTTGTCGGCGCAAAAAAGTCATCACCAAGCCGGCGACCAACCCGCGCCGCACTTCCGGATAACCAATCTTCGTCTTCTGCGCGGCCACGACGAAATCGCATGCCGACATGATTCCCGCGCCGCCGGCGACGGCCGCGCCGTGGACCGCGGCGATCGTTACCAGACGCGTTTCGGCGACTGTAACCAGAGTTTTGGCGACTAATTCGGCAGTCCGGTGCGCCTTTTTCGAATCGGCCGCTTCCTTCAAATCGAGGCCGGTGCAAAATGCCGCGCCTGCGCCGCGCAGAATCAGCAAACGTTCGTTAGGCTGATCCGATGCGACTTTGATCGCGGCGATCAATTCATTGAGTAGCTCGATCGTCAGCGAATTGCGGCGCTCGGGACGATTCAACGTCACCACTGTAATCTGCGGACTTTGCTTCTCGATCAGAAGGAGCGGCATAAATCAGAGGTCAGACATCAGAAGTCAGCGACCAGCATTAGACTTGAATGACGCCGGTATGGAAGCGCGCTTTCGGCATTGGGCGCGACACATACTGAAGCAACTCAATCAAGGCGTCGCGCGTTTCGTGCGGCTGAACAATGGCGTCGACCCATCCGCGCGCCGCGCCGTAGCGAATGTCCGTTTGCTCTTCGTAACTCTGTTTTACCTTTTTGCGAAGTTCATCGAGCTCTTCGTGCGACGCTTTTTTGTCGCCGCGATCGCGCGCCCGCGCGAGAATGGAGAAAACAGTATCGGACGCTTGGGCCGCACCCATCACCGCGTAACGCGCACTCGGCCACGCCACGATGAAGCGCGGATCGTAAGCCTTGCCGCAAAGTGCGTAGTTGCCCGCGCCAAACGAGCCGCCGACGACGACAGTAATCTTCGGCACGACTGAATTGCTGACCGCACTCACGAGCTTGGCGCCGCTCCGAATAATTCCACTTTGTTCCGCGTCGCGTCCGACCATGAATCCAGTCACGTCCTGGAAAAAAATGATCGGCAATCCGTCTTGATTGCAATCCATCACGAAACGCGCTGCTTTGTCGGCGCTGTCGGAATAAATAACGCCGCCCATTTGAATCCCTTCCTTTTTCGTACGCACTTGCAGCCGTTGGCTGGCGACGATTCCGACCGGACGGCCGGCGATGCGCGCGTAAGCGGTCACCAGCGTTTTGCCGTAATCGGCTTTGTATTCATCGACGGAATTTGAATCGACGATCGTCGCAAGCAGATCCCGCACGTCGTAATTCTTCTGACCGTCCAGGCTGACGAGATCGTAAACCACGTCGGGATTCTTTGCTGATTTATAAACTTTGTTCTCGATCTTGCGATCAGCTGCGCTTTGCGCTTCGGGTAGAAGCGCAACCAGCGAACGCAGTCTCTTCAAACACGATTCGTCGGTCTTCTCATAAAAATCTACCGTGCCACTAACTTCCGAATGCATTTTCGCGCCGCCGAGCTCCTCTTGATCGACAACCTGACCGATCGCAGCTTCCACCAGCGACGGACCGGCGAGATAAAGCCCACTGCCCTCGGTCATCAAAATTTTGTCGCAGAGCACCGGCAAATACGCGCCGCCGGCAACGCAGTTTCCCATAATCGCCGCGAACTGCGGAATTCCGGCCGCGGAAATAACCGAGTTGTTTCGAAAGATGCGGCCGAAATCATCTTCGTCCGGAAAAATCTCGTCCTGCATCGGCAGAAACACGCCGGCGGAATCGACCAGATAAATGATTGGAAGCGAACACTCGAAAGCGATCCGTTGCGCGCGCAAAAGTTTTTTTACGGTCGCGGGAAAGAACGCGCCTGCTTTCACCGTCGCGTCGTTCGCGATGATCATGCATGGAACGCCGGAGACATTTCCGATTCCGGCGACCGTTCCGGCGGCGACAATGTTCCCCCACTCCTCGTACATTTTGTAGGCCGCCCAAAGGCCGATCTCGAAAAACTGTGCGTCTTTGTCGAGAAGCTGCCCGATTCGTTCCCGCGCCGGAAGGCGACCGAGTTTGCGTTGCCGGTCGAGTCCCGCTTTCTCGCCGCCTTGTCGTAGGAGCGCTTCCTGTTTCAAGATTTCGCGGCAAAAATCCCGCAACGGCTCACCGGAAGATGTTGATGTTCGGGCCATGTGCGAAGGAGGCTTTAATCCGCGACCCTGCTTGAATCAAGCAGCGTTGTAGCCGCCGCCGTCTCTGGCGGCAGACCCTGGGTCACTGCCGATGAGGACATCGCCAGCTACAATTTAGTAAATATCTGTCTCGGTAGAATACCCCGAGTCGCCGCGAATAGATCGCAAGCGCGCACGGCTGCCGCGTTCCGATTCCGGACGGTTGATGCGCTCGAGCGCGATTTTGACCAGGAACGGGACCGCGGCCAAAGCGCCGACCGACATCAGCGCAATTGCGGCTGTTTGTCGGGCCGGGCGTTTGATTTTGTCCGCGACGAGCATTCCGATTCCAAGTCCAAACGCAGTGCGCGTGAGGGAGAGCAAACTATCCAGCGGAATCTGGTCGCCCGTTTTTGGAATGGATACCGAGAGGGACATCGGCTACTTATAATTCTCGTTTGCGAAAAAGAAACGGGAAAATCTCCGTGCTGGCGTGACCTCCGCTATTGGCAGCTTCTGACATGTCTAATTCGATCTATGCCCTCATTCTTGCCGGCGGCAGCGGCGAGCGTTTCTGGCCGTTGAGCCGGCGTAATCGTCCGAAGCAATTGCTGCGCCTCGTTTCCGAACGCGCTTTGCTCGAGGAAACGATCGCGCGGCTGGAAGGCTTGGTTCCGAGCGAGCGAATTCTCGTCCTCACGAACGTCGACCAGGAAAAGGCGGTTCGCGATTTACTAAAAGGTTTTCCGAAACAAAACATTATCGCTGAACCGGCCAAACGCGACACCGCAGCCGCAGTCGCTCTCGGAGCCGGCTGGGTCGCGGCGCGCGATCATGCGGCAACGATGTTGGTATTGCCGGCCGATCACGTAATTGCCGATCGCGCAGCGTTCCAGGAAACAATGAAAACCGCGGCCGCGGCCGCTGAAGAAACTGGCGCGCTGGTGACTGTCGGAATCAAACCGACGTGGGCGTGTCCCGGTTTTGGTTACATCGAACAGGGCGAACAAGTGCGCTTGCGGGGCGACAACAAAATCGCGGTGCATCGCGTCGTGCGCTTTCGGGAGAAGCCGAATAGCGATCTGGCCGAGTCCTTTTTGCGAAAGGGAAATTTTCGCTGGAACGCTGGAATGTTTGTCTGGTCAGTGGCGACGGTTTTGCGCGAATTCAATCGGCACGCGCCGGAACTCGCGGACTTCATCTCCCAGGTCCGGACACCGAAAGAGCTCGAGAACATTTTGCATGAGCGTTTTCCAAAGTTGCCGCGAATTTCGTTCGATTACGCAATCATGGAAAAAGCAGATCGCGTTCTGGTGGTCGAAGCGAGTTTTGATTGGGATGATGTCGGAAGCTGGCAGGCGGTGGCGCGCTACTTCAAAAAGGACGAACACGGAAATGCCGCGAATAGCGCACTGACGGCGCTCGATTCCAGCGACAACGTTGTTTTTAATGACGGCGAAACGACGATCGCATTACTAGGCGTGCATAATTTGATCGTGGTTAAGACCGGCGACGCGATTTTGATTTGCCACCGCCATCAAGCCGAGAAGATCAAAAATCTCGTCGGCAAGTTGCCACCGGAACTGCAGTAGTTGCGAATGAATCCAATTTTGGGGATCGATTTCGGTCGAGCGCGAATTGGGCTGGCTATTTCAGATGAACTGCGACTTTTGGCCCATCCGCTTGAGACAATTCCGGCGAACAAGGATTCCGTGAACAAAATTGCGGAAGTGGTTCGAGATCGCAAGATCGACAAGATCGTGGTCGGCATTCCGCGGCACCTGAGCGGAGAGATTGGGAAAGCTGCGAATGAAGCATTGGAATTCGCTGCCAACCTTCGGGCGCAGGTCCCGTGCGCCGTTGAAACTTGGGACGAACGACTAACAACCGTCGCCGCCAATCGCGCGCTCCGCGATGCCGGAAAAAAAACACGCGACACGCGCAAGTTTGTCGATCAAGTCGCGGCTCAGATGATTTTACAGGGCTATCTCGACCGCGAGCACAATGCGGTTTCGGCAAAAGAAATTCCGCGCTGATTGAAATGTCGCAGCGGCTCAAGTTAACCGTCGCTTATGACGGTGCGGCGTTCGCCGGTTGGCAAAGTCAAACGCATGGCAACACCGTTCAAGACAAACTAGAACATGCCTTTCGGAAAATCTGCGGGACGGACATTCGAGTCCACGGCGCGGGACGCACTGATGCCGGTGTGCATGCGCTTGCCCAGTGTGCACATGTCGATCTTCCGGACCGGCAATTGTCGATTCAGCGTTGGCCAAACGCACTCAATGCATTGTTGCCTTCCGCCATTCGCATCTTGCGTTGCCAGCACGTTTCTCGAAATTTTCACGCGCGATTTTCCGCAACCGGAAAACTTTATCGTTACCGAATTTGGGCTGCGCCAATTCTGCCGCCACTCGAGTTTGGTCGAGCGTGGCACATTTCCTCGCCGCTCGATGTCGTTCTTCTAAAATCGGCCGGAGATAAATTCGTCGGCATCCATGATTTCGCGGCGTTCGCGGCGAATCGAGGTAAACAAGAAGAAAACACCACCCGGAAGATTTGGTCGGTTTGCATTCGTCGCACTGGGCCGCGCGTGACAATTGAAGTCGCTGGTGACGGCTTCCTTTACAAAATGGTCCGGCTAATGGTTGGCGCGATGACGCGGGCCGCGCAAAACAAGATGAAGCTAAACGAGATCATCGCGCAGCTGAGATCAGCACGTGTTGACGGCCCGCGTTTCGTCGCGCCGGCCGAAGGTTTGTACTTAGTAAGAATCTGGTACTGACCCTGCTTTGAGGTCTAGTAAGCGCCGAGCGACATTGAGGCAGTCGCAGTGGCAGGAGAGCTGCTTTATAGCAATTATGGTAGATCCGTCGGTCGACGCCACTGTACCAACAGAGTTAAAGAGCCGCCGACGGTCGATCTTCGGCCGCACCGGCGACTGGCTTTTTAGTCAGCGGCATTTTCATCTCAAGCTGCTCTCCGGCACAACCGTCGGCGTCGTGGTCATCATTTTTCTGGCGGGTGCTTTCCTGCTCGTGACCTTGCGCAACCATTATCAGGACGCCCTTCGCACTCACACCATCGAAGTTATTCGACTCAGTAGCTTAATTGAAAACGACATCGCGAGTCTCGAAAGTGGCCACCGCGGATTCTTGTTAGGTGGGAGCGAGGATTACATCACGCCATTCGAAAAGAAGCGCGACCTCATCAAAAATCGGGCCGAAGACTTGACCGCTCTGATTCTCGATAGCCCGACGCAGCGCAAACGCGTGATGAAAGTCCAGGAAGTTGTGCAGCAGTGGCTCGACACCGTGGCGACCCCGGAAATCAACGCGCGCCGAGCCAAAGGCCGCGCGCCAAGCGCCGCTGAGACAACCGGAGCCGGATCGTTCGCTCTCGGCAATTCATTACTCGATCAGGCACGTGAAGCCCTTCAGTCGTTACAAGACGAAGCGCAAATCGTGCTCAATCAGCGCATGCAAGATCAGGAGTGGGCCACTCAATCCGCGCAGATTCTGGACTTCCTGCCAAAACTCGAGCGCTCAGTCATTGAAATGGAAAAGGAAAAACGCGGCTACTTGCTCACGGGTGACAATAGTTTCGCCGAAGCATATAAGCGCGCAGTCGTCGATTTTTATACTTACAATGGTTATCTGTCGGTTCTGGTCGCGAATTCTCCGGCTCAAGCCGAGCTCCTGGCCGAAATTCGCTCGAACGTCGAGCGGTGGATTAACAAGTCAGCCGTTCCGCAAATCGATGCCAAGCGTGCGGGCAAAGACGCCGGAGCGCTCGCCTTGATCGACCCCGGCGAGAGCATGATGTCCGACATTCGCCAGATGCTGACGGATTTCGAGAAAAACGAACTCAATCTTTACGAACTGCGGGCGAACGCAGCCACTCGTCAGAGAATCTTCCGAACCTCGGCGTTAGCTTTCGTCGCCTTTTTTGCGGTGGGACTGTTAGTCGTTTCGAATAGCTATGGTTTTGTTTTGGTGCGACGGCAACTTGCCAAGCTCGAAGGCGCCGAAACGCATATTCGCTCTGTAATCGAGAACATTCTCGACGGCATGATCACGGTCGATGACAACGGCGTCATCCGCTCAATGAATCCGGCAGCCGAAAAAATGTTCGGCTGTCGCGACAACGAAATGATTGGGCACAATTTCACGCGGCTGGTGCCGAAGCGCTACGAGAGCGAACACGATGCGAAGCCGGTCGTTTGTAACTGGACCGAGATCATGCGTCGCACCGGCGGTAGCACACTCGCACTGGGTCGAACACGCAAGCACGTCACCTTCCCGGTCGAAATGTCATTGAGCGAAATGATCATCGACCAGCAGCGGCTCTATGTCGCAATGGTGCGCGACGTCACCGATCGGAAACGCTTCGAACAACAGATCGCGGCTGAAAAAGAAAGTCTCGCGGTCACACTCCGCGCTATCGGTGACGGCGTTATCACCGCTGACGTTAACGGCAAAGTGATCATGTTGAACAGCGAGGCCGAGAAATTGACCGGCTGGAGTTCTCAAGAAGCGATCGGCAAGCCACTCAAATCGGTTTTTGAAGTGACTGTCGATCTTGCCGCACAAGCGAAAGTGCAGAAGAGCGGTTATCGCAGCGAAGCGCAATCGATTCTGCTCAATCTCCCCGAAAACGTCACCCTCACCTCGCGTGACGGAAACGAGCGCGTGATCGAACAGGTGGCCTCACCGATTCGCGACAACAAGAATGAAATCGCGGGCGTCGTTCTCGTGTTCCGTGATATTACCGAGCGTCAGCGCAACGAAGCCGAACGCCGGAAGGCCGAAACACTCGAGCAACTCGGACTTCTTGCCGGCGGCATTGCGCACGATTTCAACAATCTTCTCACCGCGATTATCGGAAACATTTCCCTCGCCTCATTGCTTCTTCCGCCGGACGCCGAAATGGCGGAGCGTCTGGAGGACGCTAAAAATGCGTCGCTGCGGGCGCGTGATCTTGCGCAGCAGCTCCTGACTTTCGCTCGCGGCGGGGCACCAATCAAAAAGACCGCGTCGATTGGAAAATTAATTCAAGACACCGTCAGCTTTTCGCTTCGTGGCAGCCGCAACCGCAGCGAATTCGAGTTCGGAGCGGATCTCGCACCGGCTGAAATCGACGCTGGCCAGATCAGTCAGGTCATCGCCAACCTTGTCGTCAATGCGGACCAGGCGATGCCAAACGGCGGCACGCTTCATGTCAGTTGCGACAATTTCTGCTACGACGTCGACGACGCAGTGATCCCCGATCTTGTGCCTGGAGATTATGTTCGTATCCGGATACGCGACGAGGGCGTGGGCATACCCGAAAAATACATGAAGCGCATCTTTGATCCCTACTTCACCACCAAACCGAAAGGCAACGGGCTCGGTCTGGCCACGGCCTACTCCATCATCAAGAATCACAACGGCCTAATGACAGTCGAATCTGAAGTTCACGTCGGCACGACCTTCACGATTTATTTGCCAGCGGCACAGTATCAGGAAATGCCAGTTGAAGCACCGCGGACCCTGACTCCCGCAATCTCGGGCACTGGTCGCGTGCTCGTAGTGGACGATGAAGACGCTATTCGCGATTTAGTTGAGTTCACTCTAACGCGACTCGGTTACGAAGTCTCGCAAGCCGCGACCGCGCTCCAAGGCGTCGAGATTTATCAGGAAAAACTCAAAGCAGGCAGACGATTCGATGTCGTGATTCTCGATCTTACCTTGCCTGGCGGCATGGGCGGAAAAGAGGCGCTCAAAAAATTAATCGAGATCGATCCGACGGTGAACGCGATTGTGTCCAGCGGTTACGCGACCGATGCGACGATGAGTCGTTATCAAGATTTCGGTTTCCGCGGTGTCATCGCCAAACCGTACGAAGCGGCTGAGCTCGGCAAGATTGTCTACGACGTGATTGAATCGAGTCGCGTGAACGTCATTAGCCTTAATTATCCGACGCAGGCCGCCGGCTGATCCCTGCCGCGCCGTAGTCCCGCGACTGCGGGACGAAGGCAGGTTGATCTAATCGGCCGGCAGCGGCAGTTCTTTCACGAAGCGGAAGCCGTTGCGCGCGTAGCCAGCCGTTTCGTAAAACTGGTGGGCGTCTTCGCGTTCGAATCGCGCGTTCACAGCGATGCGCCGAATATTCTTTTGAGCGAGATGTTTTTCCGCAGCGGCAATGAGCGCATGGCCAACGCCACGACCGCGCATCTCTTTTGAGACGACCAGCGCCAAAATCTTGGTCGAGGCACTATTATGTTCGTAAGTGTAACCCGTAAACGTGCCGATCATCCCACAAACTTTGCCTTCGCTGATCGCGACGAACGTCGCGTAATTCTTGTTCGCGAGAATCGGTTCCATGCGCATCTGCATCTCGGATGCGCGTGTCTCGTAGCCGAGTTGCGTCATTAATTCAGCGAGCACCTCCGCGTCGGCAGCTTCCGCTGCGCGAATCGTAAGATCGACATCATTTGAGTCAGGCATAATAGGTGGATTGGCTCCTTCGAAGACGATGGCAAATAAATGCGGCTTTCCTCACTAAATTAAACATTGCGTTCAGAACAACACGATACACAACCGAAATTTTGGCTTCATTCGCTGCGCTCTTCCGGTTTTAATCGCGGCAACAACCCTTCAAGGATTAGGCCCCAAATTGGGCATTTCTCTTGAAACACCCAAAAATTGGGCCGAATTCTTGTCGGAGGTATTCATTCGCGCATGAAATTAGACGGACGTGATCAAGCTGATTTCGTGTTGCTCGGGAGCTATCCGCCGCGAGAAGCCGCCAAGTTACTGGAACGATTTCACCAAGCGGGAATTGCCTTTCGCACTCAACCGAGAAGTCCTCCTCCGGAGCCTGCGCCGACGGTCGTCATCGATATTAGTGTGGACTCAACGCGAGCTAGCGAAGTCGCTCAGATTCACCGCGATCTTTTTGGTGATGGACTGCCGAATTATCTCTCATCTTTCTTTCGTGAGAACCGCAACGTCTAACCAATCGCTGGGAGCCAACCGGTTCGGCTTCCTAATCCGCCGCGCGGTAGCAAATAAAGCGCGCCGTGCCACCGCCTAGGTGGAGTTCGAATCAGGCGCCGCGACATTGATTCCGACGAAGCCTTCGCGTTCCAAATGCAAAATGATCTCCTGCGCAGCTTCTTCGGGTGACCGCTCCCCTGTGTCCACCGTCACTTCGGCGTCCGTCGGCTCTTCGTAGGGATCCGATATTCCGGTAAATTCCTTCAAGATCCCAGAACGCGCTTTCGCGTAAAGGCCTTTTCGATCGCGCTGCTCGCAAACTTCCACCGGCGTGGAAAGGTGCACCAGGATGAAACCGCCGAATGGCTCGATCATCGCGCGCACGTCCTTGCGCGTAGAATCGTAGGGCGCAATCGGCGCGCAGAGCGCAATACCGCCGTTTTTTGTGATCTCGGAAGCAACGTAGCCAATGCGGCGAATGTTGATGTCACGGTGTTCCTTCGAAAAACCGAGCTCTGAAGAGAGGTGTTTGCGCACGAGATCGCCGTCGAGCAGTGTCACCGGACGGCCGCCCATTTCGAGCAACTTAATCATGAGCACGTTGGCGATCGTCGATTTACCTGCGCCGGAAAGACCGGTAAAAAACACAGTCATTCCTTGTTTGTGCCGCGGCGGGAAGGTACGTCGCAGTTCGCGCGAGATTTCGGGAAAGGTGAACCAGCCCGGAATCTCGCGGCCGTCGTTGAGCCGGCGCCGCAATTGTGTGCCCGAAAGATTGAGAACGCGCGAGTCCGGCGGTACTTCATTGTCGGGGAAATATTTATCCCGGTCTTCTACGTAGACCATCATCTGGAAGGGCACCATCTCGACACCGATCTCGGCTTCGTGTTTGCGGAACAACTCCTGCGCCTCGTACGGTCCGTAGAATGGCTTGCCATCGGCATCGTTGCCTGGGCCCGCGTGATCGCGGCCGACAATAAAATGCGAGCAGCCGTGATTTTTCCGAATGATCGCGTGCCAGATTGCTTCTCGCGGTCCGCCCATGCGCATTGCCAGTGGCAATAACGCGAGCTTGACCGTGCCGCGCGGATATTTCGAGACGAGCAGCTGATAACAACGAACGCGCGTGAAGTAATCCACGTCGCCAGGCCGCGTCATGCCAACGGAAGGATGAATGAGAAGACTGGCTTCGACCTGGCTCGCCGCGCGAAATGTCAATTCCACGTGCGCGCGGTGCATCGGATTGCGCGTCTGAAATGCGACGATCCGGCGCCAACCCAGGCGCACGAACTCCCCCCGCAAATCTGACGGTGTGAGCCGCAGGGTCCGGAAATCGTAATGGGTGGGCAGTTGCAAAGCTTCCACGCGCCCGCCCACGTACCAGCCATGTCCTCTGTTGAGGAGATAATCGACACCGGGATGGACTATGCTCGTGGTCCCAAAAACAGCTTGCGCTTCGGCCTTGCGATCGGGTTGCCAGACATCCTCCACATACAACACCGCCAGCATCACGCCTTCGGAATCACGCAACGCGATCTTGCTGCTCCCGGGTTTGAGTGATTTGGCAAACGCCTCCGGCACATCGAGCGTGATCGGGATTGGCCAGAGCAGATCGTTGCTCAATTTCATCTCATGGCACACGCGCTCGTAATCCTTCCGATTCATGAAGCCACGCAGCGGCGAGAACCCGCCACTCAACAGAAGCTCGAGATCACGGATCTGCCGACTGGTAAGGTCCCAGGACGGAAAATCTCTGGAGTGCGCCTTGAGCTCGGCAGCGTTTTCCGGGTCGAGCTTAAGGTCGACCAGTTCGCCGCCATGTGGAGCAACAAGGTGGCTGTGTGATTTTGCACTATCTATGTTCATAATGAAGAGCGCTTCTATACTATGGACAGGCAGTCGCCGCAACGGGGCCGCTTAAAACACCAAAACCCAGGCCCCAGGCTCCAAACAAATCCCAACTTTCCAATACCCAAAATGCGCGGCGAGTGTTTTTAAAAGTTTGGCTTTTGAAACTTCCCTGGGATTTGGTGACTGGGATTTGGAATTTCTCGATGTTGCATGAGCGATTCCAGACGTTACGCTTCTCAATGGCAGAAGAGCGTTCCGCCGCTTACGATTCAAAAATCGAGGGTAACGTGATCTTTACCCGGTTCGATGCCGCCTTCAATTGGGTCCGCAAAAACTCGCTTTGGCCGATGCCAATGGGCCTGGCCTGTTGCGCGATTGAGTTAATGGCAACGGCAGCGTCGCGGTTCGATATCGCCCGGTTTGGCGCTGAAGTGATGCGATTCTCGCCGCGACAATGCGACGTGATGATCGTTGCCGGAACCGTTACCTACAAAATGGCGCTGGCCGTGAAACGCATTTACGAACAAATGCCGGAACCGAAATGGGTCATCGCCATGGGAGCGTGCGCGTCCACCGGCGGAATGTATCGATCGTACGCTGTTTTGCAGGGGATCGATCAGCTGATTCCGGTCGATGTTTATATTTCCGGTTGTCCGCCGAGACCGGAAGCGCTCCTCGCCGGTCTGATGAAATTGCAGGAAAAGATTTCCGGCGAGAAATCGTTCGCCGCGCAGAAACCGGAGCTGACTAAGAAACTCGCCAGAGTAATTGCTTAAATGTCATTAAGCGCAAGACCGTCCGCCTCTCCCCTTCGTGAAGGGGAGAGGATTGAGGTGAGGGGTTTTACTGCGACGTGCGACGATCAACCCTCACCCTCCCCTCTCCCTTGCAAAGGGAGAGGCGGAAAGAGAGTAGGCACATCGCCACACCTGAATCACTTGCTCGGAATCACAAATGCTGATCGCTCAACTCTCAACCATCAACTCTCAATTTCTTAAATGACCGGACAGGAATTGTTCGATTCGTTAGGCAAACTGTTCGGACAAAAACTTCAGAACAAAACTGAGTTTCGTGACGAGACGACTTACACGATTCGTCCGGGCGATCTGCGCGAAGTCGCGAAATTCTGCCGCGACGATCTCTCGTTCGATTATTTGATCGACATCACCAGTATCGACAACTTCGGCGAAGACCCCCGCTTCGAAATTGTCTACGAGCTTTACTCGATGACGCTGGCGGTTCATTTGCGATTGAAACTGAAAATCTCGGAAGACGAACAGGTCGACACCATTTCCGATATCTGGCCGACCGCGAACTGGCACGAGCGCGAGATCTACGACATGATGGGAATCAAATTCAAAGGCCATCCCGATCTGCGCCGCATTTTGATGTGGGACGGCTATCCGTTCTTTCCGTTGCGAAAAGAATTTCCGCTGGAAGGTTTGCCAAGCGAAATGCCCGACGTCGCCTTCACCAAGGCCGCGTCACTCGAAGGCGGCCCATTCGTCACTCGACCGAGCACCGCCACCGCCAAAGATCGCGAACCTCGCGCGCGTCCGCCTGAATTGTGACGATTCTCGTTAGGTCTTAACGCGATGTTGCGTGCGATACGGTTCTGATGCGCTTGTCATGTCGAGAGCAATTGTAGGGCAAGCGCATCACTTGCCGTCCCATAATAATATCGGCAGGCGGAGCGCCTGCCCTACAATGTCGGAATGATAAGAACTACGCCGCTGAAACGGGCGGAGCGGAAGCTGGCTTACGCAGCGAGGCCATGACGTCCGGTCGAAACTTGTTGTCTTCCGTCGGCGTGAACTTCGATTCGTGTTTCGGATACGCGATCCGCGTGTGGAGCATGGTCATGAGGGTGAATCGAAAACGTTCCGCGATAACTCGCAGTTCGCCGAGAGTGAGGTCGCATTCATCAAGTTGGCCGTCGGCGATCCGTTCCTCGATCAGTTCATTGATCAGTTGCTCGATTTTTTGCGGAGTCGGCTTTTCCAAACTGCGCGACGCGCTTTCGACGATGTCGGCCAGACTGACGATCGCGCTCTCTTTCGTCTGCGGCTTTGGCCCGGTGTAACGAAAACTTTCTTCCCGAACTTCGGGAATGTCTTCCTCCCGAATGTTCATGATCTTCCCGCCGGCGCGCGCGTCTTCCTGCTGTTGAATGGCGCGCTGGTAAAAATAATAAACGAGCGACGTGCCGTGATGTTGCTGGATGACGTCGATGATCTGCTTGTTCAGGCCGTGCGTGAGCGCGAGATCAACGCCTTCTTTCACGTGCGCAATGATGATGAGTGCGCTCATGGTCGGGGCGAGATCGTCGTGCGGATTGCGCTCGAAGTTCATGTTCTCGGTGTAATATTCCGGCTTCACCAATTTGCCGACGTCGTGGAAATAAGCGCAGACACGACAAAGTGTCGCGTTGGCGCCGATTTTCTCCGCGGCGGCCTCGGC
>Ga0193750_1000042_pt1 | contig 56390 bp, 49 predicted proteins | sample L1c1metaG_FD_160569 | JGI IMG/M metagenome (GOLD analysis project Ga0193750, IMG submission 160569) | Soil microbial communities from a riparian zone of the East river system, Colorado, United States - L1c1 | ecosystem: Environmental > Terrestrial > Soil > Riparian zone | place: USA: East River... | reverse complement strand
GCCAGCGTCTGGGCAAATATACCGTCGCAGGCGACACAATGACGATCCAGGAATCGCATGGCTCGAAAACGCCGAAGGTCTGCAAAGGTCAAGCCACCTACAAGTTCAGCCGGAACGGCGACACGCTGCAGTTCACGAAAGTGAGTGATAAATGCAAGTTGCGCGAGAAGAACGTGCTCCTGCCGTGGAAGCCGTGGAAGGGAAAATAACTTCCGCAGCCTAACAGCGCTGCCGAAGAGCGCGGTTCTTGGATTCGGTTCCGGCTACATCACTTTCTTCCCGATCGATATGCCGATGATGAAGAAAATCAGGCATACGACGAGAAAGAGAAAGAACAGGAATTTGGCAATGCCGGCGGCGGCCGAGGCAATTCCAGTGAATCCGAACAATGCTGCGATCAGCGCGATAACGAGAAAAATAGCTGCCCACTTTAACATTTTGATTACCTCCTAAAATAATTCGCCGGAGCGGATCGGGTCGCGTGCCACAAGATGTCGATCTTGCGAATTACTTCTTTATGCCATTGGCAAAGAAAATCCGTTCCCGCTCAATCGCGGCGCCGCGGCTGGAAAAAAAATGCCACAACTCGGGAGTAAGATAATCGCCGTTGGGCAGCGGATTGAGCGCAAGATAAATTTTGCCGCGAGGCGCCAGGCGTGACTGCAAATCGCGAAGCAGGAAATCCCATTCGTTGGGTCCCCAGCGGGAATCCGTCGAGCGATATCGATCAAAGCCAATTGAAAACGCCGTGATCCAGTCGAATTGCTGATGAAGATTCGGCAGCGGCTCGAACGGCTGGATTCTGAAAACCGTGCGTGGCACGTCAAAGACTTCCAGTAATTCCTGAAAGAGGGGCGATTCATCGATGTCGAGACCAAGAACGGAATGGCCGAGTCGTTTCAGGATGAACAAAAAAAATCCGCCGCCACAGCCCAGATCGAGAACGTGCTGCGGAGGGCAGCGATGAAGTCTCAAATCCTGGACTCGCTCGCGATTAACGCGCAACCATTGGTCGATGTCGGCATATTTCGAACCGGCGTAACGTTTTTGAATTTCAGCGAGGCGATCTTGATCGATGCCGGCGAGAACGGGTCCAAACGGAAGGCGAAAAACGGATCGCTGTGCCCTCCGCCAGCCACGCTGATAAGTTTCCCGACGAGCTAACTTGGCGAGTTTTCGATGCAACTTCATGGGAGCATCCCGGCGATTTTACGCAGCAATCCGGGTCCGCGATAAATCAGACCGGTGTAAATCTGGAGAAGCTGTGCGCCAGCTTCGATTTTTTCGCGTGCGGAAACAGGATCCATGATTCCGCCCGAAGCGATGACCGGGATTGTCGATCTTGCAACGATGGCGCGGACAATCGCAGTGGATTTCTCGCGCAACGGGGCGCCGCTCAGTCCGCCCTGCTCGTCGTGGCCAGCCGGAATTGGCGAATGATCGACGGTTGTATTAGTGGCGATAATCCCGGCGACATTGTTCGATTCGCAGACTGAAAGAATTTGCTGCAGCTCGTCTCGCGACAAGTCCGGTGCAATTTTCACCACAATCGGCTTACGGGTTATCAGATTTTTGGCGCCAATCGCCGAAAGTAATTCGGAAAGCGCGTTCGCTCCCTGCAACTCGCGTAATCCCGGAGTGTTGGGCGAACTGACATTGAGCACAATATAATCGGCGAATTCGCGCAGAAGCCGGAACGAATAGAGATAATCTTCGGTCGCCTCGGTTAGCGGCGTGCTCATCGACTTTCCAATGTTGATTCCGATCGGCACGGCTGGCCAACGATCGCTGCTCTTTAATTTGCTGAGTCGACCCGCAATCACATCGGCGCCGTCATTGTTGAAACCGAGTCGGTTGATTAGTGCACTTTGTTCAGGCAAACGAAAAATGCGCGGTTTCGGATTACCCGGCTGAGGCTTTGCCGTTACTGTCCCGATTTCAATGAAACCAAAACCAAGCGCAGCCCATGCCGGTAGCGCTACTCCATTTTTGTCGAGACCAGCGGCAAGGCCAATCGGATTCGGGAAATTCAGACCAAGAAATCGTTTTGGTTTTGCCGGGGGTTGAAAAACTTTGAGAGCGCGAAGGGCAAGATCGACATGGGACGCGGCGCGCAGACTCGTGATGGTGAGGCGGTGGGCGGTTTCGGGATCAATTAAAAAGAGAAGCGGCCTAACGAGTCGCTCATAGGCGTCCTTCATTTGCCGATGCAGAATTGGCCGAAGACGGAATCTAGAATTTCCTCGACGCCGACCGCGCCGATCACTTCCCCCACTGCTCCCAAAGCATCATTAAGATCGACCGACATGTACTCAGGTGAGGAAGTTTCGTCGAAGGCCTTTCGCGCGCGAGCGCACGCTTCCAGCGCGCGTCGCAAGCAATCGCGGTGACGCATGTTGATGGCGAGCGCGTTTTCAGGCCGCAAATTTTCTGTGTGGATCCGCGAAAGAATTTCGTTCTCAAGATTTTCGAAGCCGTCTCCGGTTACGCAAGAAATGCGGAACGCATTACTGTTTTTCCAATCCGGATGCTCGGATAAATCGCTTTTATTTAGGACGAGGATTTCGTTCCCATTCACATTTTGTCGGAAATGCTCAGGGGGCGGCGCATTTCGGTCGACAATGTGCAGTCGCAAGTCAGCTTTTTGGAGCGAACGCTCGGTGCGGGCAATTCCTTGGCGCTCGATATCGGATGCCGATTGTCGAAGGCCGGCGGTGTCAAGCAAACGAACCGGAACTCCCCGCAAATTGACGGTTTCTTCGATGGTATCGCGGGTTGTGCCGTGAGTGTCGCTCACGATCACGCGTTCGTAGCCGAGGAAACGATTGAGCAAGCTGGATTTACCAGCATTGGTCGCTCCGTAAATCACGACCCGCACTCCGTCGCGCAAAATGCGGCCCTGATCCGCAGTTGCCAGAAGTGCCGCAATTTGTTCGCGCACTGAATCGAGTCGTACGCGAAGTGCGTCCCCCTCGTCGGGCGCGATTCCTTCCTCTGAAAAATCGATTGAAGCTTCGATCTGGGCGAGAAGATCGACCAAGGCGCGGCGAAGATTTGCGATTTTTTCACCAAGCTTGCCCTCCAGCTGCTCGGTGGCGGAGCGCAATGCCAGATCGGTGCGAGCGCGAATCAAGTCGATCACGGCTTCCGCCTGGGTCAGGTCCATTTTGCCATTTAGAAAAGCGCGCTCGGTAAATTCTCCCGGACGCGCACTCCGCGCACCTGTGCGCAAACAAGCTTCGAGAACTTTTGCTGTGACCAACGTTCCACCATGACAGCTGATCTCGACAAGATCCTCGCCCGTGTAACTCGCCGATGCCCGGTGGATCGACATCATGACTTGGTCGATCAAGTCTCCTGATTCGCTGACCACCTCGCCCAAATGCTGAACGTGAGAGGCAAATTTCGACGGCGCTTCTTTGCCGCGAAAAATTTTGTCTGCGATTGAGATCGCGTTTGGACCGGAGATTCGCACCAGGGCGATGGCGCCTTCGCCGGCGGGGGTCGAGATCGCGGCCATGGTCTCGGCGGCGTTCGGTTCCGAACTTTCTGCGGTCGAAGTTGTCGTTCCTATGAGAGCAGTTTCTTCAGTGCTGCGATGCATTTCTCGTTTTGCTCCATTGTTCCCACGGTGATACGCAACCACTCCGGCAAATTGTAGCCGCGTAATGGGCGAACGATGATTTTCATAGTCAGGAGTCTTTTAAACACCGCTGGACCATCGCCCACATTGACGAAAACAAAATTGCCCGCGCTTGGACTAAATTTCAATTTCATCGCGCGGAATTCCTCCTCCAAATAAGCGCGGCCCGAATCCACTACGCGTTTGCTTTTGCGCAAATGTTCGTCGTCTGCGATAGCGGCCAGCGCACCGCTCTGAGCGACGCCATTCACATTGAACGGTTGTCTGGTTTTCTGGAGAACCTGAATCAGCTCCGGTGGCGCCATTCCATAGCCCACGCGCAGGCTGGCTAAACCGTGAATTTTCGAGAACGTGCGCAAAATGACAACATTTCGGGCATTGCGCACGTGACGAAGGGTATTAGGTGGGTCGTCCAGAAACTCAAAATAAGCTTCATCCAAAACCGTGATGACCTGGTCCGGCACCCGCGCCAGGAAGTGGTCGATCTTCTCCTGCTCAATCAAGGATCCGGTTGGGTTATTCGGATTGGCAATGAAGATGATTTTAGTTCTCGGCGTGATCGCGTTCAACATTGCCTCCAAGTTCGGCCGAAAATTTGCGGTCGGCGTTTCAATGGTGCGTGCATCAAAAAGCTGCGCGATGAGTTTGTAGGCGATAAAGGCGTACTCAGGGACAATCACCTCGTCACCGCGACCGAGAAATGCGTGGCCGACGAACTCAATGATTTCGTTGGAGCCGTTTCCGAGAATAATATTTTCGCGGCGTAATCCCAGTCGTTCCGCGATCGCCTCACGCAAATAGACACCGCTGCCCTCAGGATAGAGCTGCGCCGATTCAATCGCGGTCCGCATGGCTGTCACAGCCTTGGGAGACGGGCCGAGAGCATTTTCGTTGGAAGCGAGCTTGATGATCTCGCCCGGATCGACATCTAACTCCGCGGCCGTTTCTTCGATCGGCTTGCCCGGTTGGTAAACGACGAGGTCCCGCAGTTGCCGGTTTGCTCGGTCCCAGATTGATGCCACGCGATCAATCTAGACGCAATTTAGGATCGAATAAAAGCGTCGCGCAACTCAAGGAGCATTTAGCGCCCGAATGGAGTCCAGGGCGAATCCAACCGACTACTGCCCAGGCAAGTTTCCACGGGTACAGGCGCGAGAAAAACCGCAACAGGCCGGTTTTTTTCTTGCGTTTGAGGACGGGTTTCAGGTAAAAAAGCACTTGGTTAGGCTGGAAGTTATGGGTGGCATAAGAATTGTTATTGACGGTGCGACGCAATTATGAGAAATATAGTAATCATAAAAACCGTAGCCATGACAACTCGCCATTTCGCAAACGATAATCGCAACATGAAAACTATTAGGGTCTCTTCACTCAACGCCCTGCTTATTGCAGCAGCCGCGCTCTTACTCGCTGCCAGCGCGCACGCCAGTGTCGTCGATTTAACGACCAGTTCGACTGCCAGCGGTGAAGTCAACGGTGCTCTCTTCTTCGCCAGCGACCAGCAGCCCTCAGGCACAGGCTTCATCGATCCCTTTTTGCGCGTCCAAGATACTGGCAACGGCGGATTCGAGCAGGGATACAACACCGACGGCGGTTTCCCGTTCGACGACAAAGACCCGCACAACTTCCAGCACAGCCTGCTTTTGTCTTCATTGGCGCAGTTCGACATGAACGGGACTGAATATTTCAAATTCATGCTCGACTCCAACCAATCGGGCACGCCCTCAAATCACACCTTCACGCTGTCGCAGCTCCAGATTTATACCTCCAACAACGGTTCACCGACGACGACAACGTTCAACCCTGATGGAACACTTAACTTAGGAACGCTCGCCTACAATCTGAACCCCGGCGGTACAACGAACAACGTCATCACCACTGGGACTGGCAGCGGCAAATACGACATGGTGATGTACGTGCCGGTCAGCTTATTCAATCTGTCGGACAAATACGTGATCTTATACTTCGCGGGTAATGGCGATGGCGGGTTTGAGGAATGGACTGCAGCCACTGGCGTCTCTCCAATTCCGGAAGCGAGCACGTTTTTCCCGATCGTCGGTTTGTTGGCGGCGGTTTTCTCAACTCAGTTCGTGCGACGCCGGCAGCTGCAGCAACTTTCGAAATAATCTGAGCGTTCTGCTTTCAGAAGCTCCTTGTTTGGCATAGGCAGCGGAGGCGACAAATGATGGTCGCCTCCGCGCTATTTCGCCTTGCGAGGTTCGTTCGGTTGCTTAGATCCGATGCTTCGGTCCCTGCTTTGCAACCCGGCGGAATCCAACGGCAGGCTTGGTTCGAGTAGTTCGTCCGAAGATCAGAAGGTCAGCCCGCGAGTGGGGTCGCTATTATCTTCGAACCAGCTTGCGAACGCGTAGTTGCCTATCAAGGGGATGTTTCCGTTGGTTGCCAGCGCTTCATCGTAATGGATGTTTCCGCTGCCCGTCATGCTGAGGCTGTTAGCAGCGAGCGAACCGCTCAAATCGCCCGTTCCGCTGACGGTGATATCATAACCGGGTGCGTTAACTACGGCGATAAAAGTGGAGTTGCCGGAAATAGTGGCCGTGCCGGTCCCCCCCGGGGAGGCACCCACGCCATTAAAGGTCGTGTAAAGAGCGGTGCCGCCTTGATTGGTGTACGAACCGCCGCCTGTGCTGATGTTGCCGTCAACGTACCACGTTACATGCGTGGCTGCCGGTTTGGTGGTGGGGTTGCCATTGACGATGACCGTGGCCGTCGAGGCCTGCGTGAGGGTGTTTGTCGTTGAAAATTGTCCAGTGACCCAGATCTCGATGTACGCGTCGGGGATCTTGCCAGTAATAGGGTCCGGGGGATTGCCATTAGAAATGGTGAATGCTCCTCCATTTGTTGCAAAGTCGCCGTTGATTTTGACCTTAGTAGCGGCGTTGCTTGTTCCGGTCGCGGTAAGAGAGTGGGTAGCTGGAGCACCGGAGTAGGTGTAGTCCGGCGTCCATGACGGATCAGAGGTGGCTGGAGATGATGCGCTGAACGGGGTGTAAATTTCGCCGGTGACACCCCCGGTCTCTTTTACGGTCGGCCCGCTGTAGGCGAGGTTTCCATAGATCGGCTCGTTGTTCAGGTTAGAGCCGGTGCTGTTGATCGTGGCGACGTTGCCATGGCTTTGCCGCTTCGTGAGGTCCCACTGTCCATTTGTCGACTTGGTCGAATCGCCCGAATTGAAACTGTCAATAAAGGTGTTGCCTTGCATATTAACGGAGTTGCGCAGCAAGATGCCATATGCGAAAAGATTTTTTGCTGGTGGAGCGGCGATCACCTCGATCGTGCGCGACGCTACCGGAGAGCTTATCGTGACCCCGGCTTTGCGATCAAAAATCAGGCTAAGTTTGCGCAAATCGTTATCGAGGCGCTGATTTGAAACCCGTTTCGGACCGGGCGCGCCGGCACTGCCGGTGGCGCGCACGCGATAGCATTGGTTGCCATTGTTGTCCAAAGGCAGGCCCGCGGTATCGATCGTCACCCAGCTCGACACGCTGTTGTTTCCTTCGACGCCCTGCTGGAAAGTGATGTTGGATGGGACGAGGTAATTGTAATTGCCAGAGGTTGGGGCAACGGAAGCGTTGGGTCCACCAGCAGGCTGGGTGGCGGGAAGCGAGCCACTCTTTACCTTCCAGTTTGTCCACGCGCCTGCGGTTCCTGAGGCGCTCATATTAAGAGCGTTAAACGCCTGATCGACAGCACTTTCAGCGCCAGATAGAGCTTGTTGCCAACTGGCGGTTTGCATCCCGGCATTGGTGTTCTGCGAAGCAACGTAAAGGCTGGTTGCGCAGATCAAAGTCAGGATCGTGATCGTGATCAGCGCTGTGACGAGAACGCTTCCTCTTTCATTTGGGTCGGAATTGATTTTCATAAAAAGTTTACTGTCGGGCGCCCGCATTTCGCAGGAAGGTATTGCTAGAGACGGTGGTCCCCGCGATTGGTCCGGAGCCAGGCTGATCGGTGAAGCTGGGTGAGAACGTGATCCTGCAACTCACTGAGCCGGTCGTGGCCGACTGGCTCACAGGCGTGACCGTAAAGCTGGAACTGGAAACGTTGGTGGCGATCGCGGTCACGGTATTACCTGTTGGCCAACTTGAAGTAGGACCGACCGTGCGCACGAAATTGCTGCCGCTTTGGGAATATTGAATGGTATAGGTGGTGCTGGTTCCTCCGTTATACTGGATGGCGCCGGTGGTGGAATCGAACGTGGGCGCGAAAGCAGTTCCATTAGGTTTATAATACCCAGCGACGGTCAGCGTAAGCGTGTTGCTCGCCACCGAGGGAGTCGGGATCGAGCTATTGGGAACGACCCCCGGGATCGCCCGACGACAGTCCATCGCGATGTAATCGAGCACGCGCAATTGATTCCCTTCCGTCGTCGAATAGCCTTCAACTGCGGCGAAACTGCGTTGCAACGCCACGCTACCCGCCATCAGGGCGGCCAGAATGAGTGAGCCGCAGCCAAGCGACACCATCATTTCTACGAGCGTGAATCCCGTGCTGGATTTTTGCGGAAACAGGTTCATTCGTGGCCGAAAATTTCAGAGAACTGACGGGTGCGGCTACGACTGTTGGAGCTTGTCCAGGTTAGCACGACATCGACTCGCAGCAGGTTTTGGCTCGAAAGGGTGGGATCTCCGCTCGAGACAATCAGACAACTTGGATATTGAGAATTCCGCAAAAGCACAATAGGAGTTGGGCTCGGGTTTGGGGGTGGGTAAGCGCTCACGGTCACCGTTTCGATTAGCGAACCAAGCGGGGCTTCGGAGCCGGTAGGATTCCCGAATATGTTGGCCTTTATATAATTCGCGTCGGCGATTGATGGTCGTGGTGTTGGTGTTGGTGAGGATGCCGGAGTCGCCGTTGGGCTCGGGAAAGCTGTGGCGCGAAGGCTCTCCTTGCGCTCCTGCAACGCCATTGTCGCAGCGGTGCTTTCCTTCTGGTTTTTCAGCGAAAGGACCAGCCGGGAATTGGTTGCGAAGGCCGCTGCGCCGAAAAGAACGGTAACGACAAGCGCCATGCTCACGTCGACCAGGGTAAAGGCCTCTCGCTTAAACTTATTTTTATGGAGAATTTTCATTGATCGGCCGTGCGCAGACTGCTGAGCGAGACGTTGTAGTTTTTGCCGCGAAAGGTTCCGTTGATTTTCATTACCGCTCCAAAAAGAGCAGCTACAGTGCCCGGATCACGCTACAGGGGCACGATCGTTTTGTAGCGAGAACCGCTACACGTCGCATTTAACTAAGCCGGCCCGTTTTGTTCTGCGCTTACCCAGCGAATCGCTTCGTGGGAGAGCTGGCTCGCGTTTTCCAAATGCAACTTCGTTTTGATCCGGGCCCGATAGGTATCGACCGTGCTGACTCCGAGATGAAGTTGATTGCTGATCTCGCGGGTGCTGCGGCCGCGCCCGATGAGTTCAAACACTTCGAGTTCGCGATCGGTTAGTTGGGAAACGCCATTTTCACCCTTTCTACCGATGGCGACGCTCTCGAGAATGCGTGAGGCGATACGCGCTGGAAGATAAATCTCGCCGTCCAAGACCGCGCGAATGGCGGCCATCACTTCGGTGGAAACTTCGTTCTTGGTGATGTAACCTCGTGCCCCGGCCTTGAGGACGCGCTCGGCATAGAGCATTTCATCGTGCATCGACAGCACCAGCACCGGCACGTTAACCCCTTTTGCCTTGAGGTTCTTGATCAGCTCGAGACCACTTGGCCCTTTCAGCGTAAGATCGACAATCGCGATGTCGGGTTTCTCCGATTCGATCAGACGCAAAGCATCATGGATGTTGTCCGCTTCGCCGCAGACGGTCATGCTTACTTCTTTGTGGATCAGCTGGGCCAGTTGCTCCCGAAACATCGGGTGATCCTCCACCAGCACGACCCTGCATTTTTGGCCTCTTTGAGCGTTCATTGTTCAGCTCCAGTTGGAACCGTGCAGGACACAACGGTTCCCCCGCGGGCACCCGGTTCGATCGCGAATTCCCCGCCCATCAGATTCGCGCGGTAGCGCATAATGCTGATGCCGACGCCGTTCGTTTCGGTTTCATTTTTCGGAAAACCAATCCCGTCGTCGGTGATGCTCAGGCTCGTCGCGTTCGCATTAGCGCTCAGTCGGAGGTCGATCTTGCTCGCCTTGCCGTGCTTGGTCGCGTTGTGGATCGCTTCCTGCGCAATGCGGTAAAGATGTGTTGCCCTGCCGTTTTGTCCGGCGCCGTTTTGTCCGGCAGATTCAAAAGTACATTCGATCGCCAGCAAGCGAGTGGTAGAGGCGGCCAGTTCCTGAAGCGCGGCCGGCAATCCTGCTTCGTTCAATTGCACGGGGACGAGTCCGTGTGACAAATCGCGCGCTTGCTTAACCGACTCGCTTAGGAGTTTCTCAATCTCGCCCGCGTCCGCCGCTAACTTGTCCAGGCCTTGCTCTTTCAAATCGATCTTGAGCGAGGTGGCCGCGCAACCGATTGCGGCCAGAAATTGGCAGAGCCCATCATGAAGATCTCGCCCGATCCGTTGCCGTTCGTATTCGCTGACCTCGATGATTTGTTTTTCGAGCTTCTGCGCATGTTCGAGCAACAAGATGCGAGCGCTGGCTGCCTGATGCCGTTCTTTAGTGGCAATGCCGGCCAGGGCAACGAGAAAGAAAAAGGCAAATCGAATTGCAATCTCCCACGCCCGCACGGCTGGAGCCGAATAATAATGCCCCACTACAATATCAGCCCACGACCAGAGGACACCGGCCAGTCCGGCGACGGCAAACGCACTTTTGTTGTCGCACAGCCAAACGGCGAAGACAATGGGCGCGCTGTAAAAGAGGACCAATGAGACTTGGTGGCCGGTAGCCAAATCGAGCCAGCTGATTCCGAAGAGCAGTGCCAGGGCCTCGATAAAGGCAAGCGGTGCTGACGGGCGAATGAAAAAGTGAAACATACAGGCTCGATCGGAAGACGCTCTTTTTAGGAGCAAATTTCCCGCCACAGATCGGTAACGAGACAACCTTTAAGGACTGACGCTGGCGATGAGCGGAGGTCCTTGCACGGGCTCCGGCGGCGGCCGATCGGAAGCAGCAAGCGTAACTGCAGTTGAATCCGACGCTTCGTTGCTGAAGATGCTGACCTCAGCAATCGCCACGGGCCGAACACGGTTGTTCGATCGCGCCCACCGCAGCGCAACATAGCGCGCATTCTGCGGTGCGAAGTCCACGATCGCTTCGCGAGCGATGCCAAGATCGACAACGGAGGTCACCGGTTTCATTTTATCGAAGTCAGAGGAATCGCGCGGAATTTCCCCGAGAAGATAAACGTCCACTTTCCCGGTTTCTGATCCAACCACGACGCTTACTCGATGCAACGGCTTGTTATTGGTCAGCTTGACGATGAGCGTCGGCCGCGGATCCGAAATCGAAAATTGGAATATAGTCCGGCGGTCGCCATCGATCGCGTGGGAAGCGGCCGCTCGCTGTCCGGAGCTGGCGAAAACGACCTCGCCGCCGGATTGGACTTTCGCCAGATCTACCTCGTCAGCTTCAACGACGACTTGGTTCGAGTTTTCGGTGGCGCGCAGCAGCGAACAACTGAGACAAAGTCCGACCGCGCTGATTGCAAGCAACTGCGGACTCCATTTTGGGTGGAGAAATCTCATAGGCAATCTCCGCTCAAGCTTAGACTGCGCCAAACACCGCCGCGGTCGTCGATTTTTCGTCCCAACCAGCCGCGCGCTAGCGGTTTCGGTTGCGCGAATTCAAACTAGCGTAGGCTTTGTCGATCAAATCTTTTTCCTCCGGTAGTAAGTTTGCTTTCTTGCCAAACTCCAGATAAGCGCGCGCGTTTTCATCTCCATTGGCAGCGAGGCAAATACCGTAATAGGCGCTGACCGTCGGATCGCTCAACTGTTCTTTAGTCAAAGAGGTCATGATTCGAAGCGCTTCTTTCGCGTTGCCTTGGGTCAGGAGCGAATAGGCATAGGTGGCGACATACGCCGGGTTTTTCGGCGACTTATGATAGACATCCGCCGCCAGATGCCGGGCTTCCGTCGGATTCACATCCAGCAATAAAGAAACTTGGGCGCGATTGTTTTGCACGTCCAGGTTTGTCGCATCCAGTTCAGACAAGCGAAGCAAAACGCGATAAAGCCCTTGGGTATCGGTTGCCTTTGCGTAATTGCGATAAAGCGCGAGGAACGCCTCCTTTTGTTTCTCCGGCCTTTTGGACAAAGACCAAAGCAACTCGATGCTTTCATTTTCCCATTTCCATTCCGAAGCGGTTTGGATCAGAACACTCAGGAAATCGCTTTGCTCGGATGCTTGCTTTGCCGCAGCCCCCCATTCGCGTTCCGCCGCAGCTGCTTTGCCTTGTTCGCGCAGAGCACGAGAGAGGTAGGCGTGCCGCAAGAAATCGAAACGACCCCACGGTCCTTTCCCGGTCAAGGTCTCCAACTGCTCCCATTCAGCTAACTGCACGTAAAGGTCGGCCACCGCCATCGGCACCGGCCATTTTTGGAGCTGTTCTGCCGGTAAGCTCTTAATGTAATCGAGAGCAAGCAGGTTTAATTTGCTGCGGCTCATCCATGAGAGTAAAACGGCGAGCCCCCCGGGATCGTCGGCCGCTTTCTTTTCCAATTCGGAAAGGTAGGAGCTAAATTGAAGATCTTGGACGTCGTGGAGGAGATCCAGAAATACGAGCCGATCATTCCAAGTCGCTTCGGGATACGCTTGGAGTTCGCGCGCGAGATCAAGCAACTTGCGCGCATCATCGTGCCGCGCAACGGGGGCACCAAGTAACACCCGGGTTGCGGCACTGCGCTGCGCTGGATCGGAACGCAAAGCGACCAATATTTGTTCTCCCGAGGCGCGCTGTCGCTCATCCTGGGAGCGGAGTCGCAAAACTCCGAGTTGAAGTTGATACGATTTGTCGTCCGGGGCCAACTGCAAGGCCTCGCTCCATTCCGCTGCCGCCTTCTCATCCTCGTGCTTTGCCTGCGCGATCAACGCAGTAGCGGCGTGGTAGGGCGCCGTTTTTCGCGCATTCTCATCGACCGCGCTCAACGCCCGTTCTGCTGTAGCGATGTCGTTGAATTGGACGGCAGAGCGCACCAGCGCCAGAGCGTCATCCACTGAATGTGGATCCAACTGCGCCACTTTGCGTCGCCAGTCCAGGGCGGAACGTTCTCCTGCGTGTTCGGCCAATTCCGACATGATCCGGGCTGCCGGCGCACTCGAAGGTTTCATTTCCAAAATGCTGCGCGCAGCCAGACTGGCATCACGTTCATTGCCGTGTTCGATGTCGAAGGTGGCCCGGCGCACCAACCGTTTTTCCTGCCAGCGGACGTAAAGATCATGCCCGCCCCAGATCGCTGCGGTCAGAAGAATGATGCCGAGCAGAATGCCGAACGAAAATCGGATGACTGTTCGCTGCGTTCTCTCAACAGATTTTTCCACAGGAATTAAGGATTAAATGGCGAATCGAGATGGCAAATCAAGTTGCTTCCGCCAGGAGCACGTCGTGTTCCGCCGCGGGAAAGCTCCCTGCTCTAGCTCTCACTCATCGGCTCGCAAGTTGCTCGGGCTCGGCTACGCTATGCCCCTAATGGATGAGGCTGTTGCGCAAACCGCGCCCATTTCAGGGGCGGGTATCAATAAAGCAGGCCGGCTGGTAGCGATTGTTCTGTTCAGTCTGCTTTGGTTCGAGCTCATCAATCAACTGAAAGCCGAGTGGTTGCTCAATCCACAATACAATTATGGCCTGATTGTTCCATTGCTCGCGCTCTATTTGTTCTGGAAACGCTGGCGTAACCGACCCGCTCCCGCGCCGCCAGCAGCAAGCGGTTTTCCAATCGCTTTTATATTTTTCTGCGCTGCCTTTTTTCTTCCGATTCGGTTTCTCGCCGAAGCGAATCCAGACTGGCGGTTGCTAAGTTGGCTGCTCGCGCTGGTCGTCGTTACCATCTCCCTTTCATTCCTATATTTAACCGGCGGCCGCGCCTGGTTGCGGCACTTTGCCTTTCCGGTCTTATTTTTTCTGGTCGCAGTACCGTGGCCGGTCCGGATTGAGCAGGTCGTTATCCAGGACCTGATGCGGATCGTGACCGCGATCAACGTGACCTTTCTCCAACTGGCAGCGGTTCCGGCTCTTCAACATGGAAACGTGATTGAAGTCGGGACCGGCTTCATCGGTATCGAAGAAGCCTGCAGCGGCGTCCGCTCGCTCCAAGCCACGCTGATGGTTTCGCTGTTTCTTGGCGAACTTTATTTTTTCACCGTGTCGCGCCGCCTGATTCTGATCGTCATCGGGGCGCTGCTCGCGTTTGTTTGCAATGTTGTGCGAACCGCGATTCTGGTCTGGGCGGGTACAAGCAGAGGACCAAAATCGATCGAGGCTTGGCACGATCCGGCGGGCTTAACAATTTTGATGGCCTGTTTGTTTGGACTTTGGGTTGTGAGCCTCACCATGCAACGGCGCGGGAATGCATCGCCGATCGCGCACTCGATCGACCATCAACGCGCACACATCCAACTCAACTGGCCTTTGCTTGGCGCGTTGGCGAGTTGGTTGATGCTTGTCGAAGTGGGAGTCCAAATCTGGTATCGATCTCATCAAACGCTGATCAGTTCGCGCTGGGGCGTGCGTTGGCCGGAATCGGAAAGTAATTACAAGCAGGTGCCGATCGCTCCCGCCGCCGAAACGCTGCTTCGCTACAACGAAGGCGGTGGCGCAGCTTGGGAAGGACCGGATGGCCGGCAATGGATGATGTATTTTTTTCGATGGTTGCCGGGGCGGACTGCGGCGCGTTTTGTGAAAGTTCATCGCCCCGACATTTGTCTTCCCGCCAGCGGGCGAATAATGGAACGGGACAATGGTCTGCGCATGCTCGCGGTTAATGGAGTGAATCTGCCGGTCCGTTCGTACCGATTCGATGATCGCGGTGTTCCGCTCCACGTTTTTTACTGTTACTGGGATGCGCGTTCTTCTTACGAAAGCGCGGCCTCGGCGGAGTCCGAGGATTGGTCAGCGCGCGGTCGCCTTCGGGCCGCGCTCCAAGGACATCGCGAGATCGGTGCGCAAATGCTCGAAATCGTGGTTTGGGGTTATCAGGAAGATAGTGAGGCGAGCGAAGCGCTTGCTCGCGAGCTTAGCCAGGTTATTCGCGCGGGTTGACCAATTCGCGCGCCCGGAAAACATTTTAAAATCGCAGCAAGAAGTGGGTGTGCCTGCGGTTAGAGCGGTGACACACTGACGGTATGAGTGATTACGAACGAATCGCAAACGTGATCCGGTTTTTGGATCGACATCATACCGAGCAGCCCGATCTCACCCGGCTCGCTGCCGCCGCCGGGCTGAGTCCGTTTCATTTTCACCGTCTCTTCTCGGCCTGGGCCGGCGTCACCCCCAAAGACTTTTTGCAATGCCTGACTCTGGAACATGTGAAACGCCTTTTGCTCAACGGCCACAATGTTTTCGATACTGCGCTCGATGCCGGATTGTCCGGACCCGGCAGATTGCACGATCTTTGCGTGACGCTCGAGGCCGCTTCGCCCGGCGAAATGAAGAACGGCGGCGCCGGGATGCAAATCGATTATGGTTTTGCCGAGACACCGTTCGGCCAAGCGCTCATCGCCGAGACCAAACGCGGAATCTGTCATCTTTCTTTTGTGAACGGCCAGGGCCGTAACGGCGCGCGAAATCTTCTGACATCGCAATGGCCGAACGCAAAATTGCACCGGAACGATGCGCGAATCGCGGGTTTGTCGGCGACAATTTTCACTCACGGCCGCGAAGAAAAATCAGATCGGCCGCTTCGCGCTTTTGTTCGTGGAACTCCGTTCCAATTGCGAGTTTGGCGCGCGTTGTTGCGAGTTCCTTCCGGAACTCTCACGACCTACGGACGTCTTGCTCAAGCAATTGGCCAATCTCAAGTCGCGCGCCCGGTCGGTAGCGCAGTCGGCGCCAACCCGATCGCGTTCATCATCCCGTGTCATCGCGTCATTCGTGAAACCGGCGCGCTCGGCAATTATCATTGGGACCCGATTCGCAAACGCGCCATCGTCGGATGGGAACTTTCATCGCGAGAGCTGCTTGGCATGGGCCACACCGATCGAGTCAGCGCCACGGCGGCTTAGCAGCCAACCGAAGATCGACATCGTCGCTGCGGCGAATATCGTAACCAATCGTTCATTACATATGGACAAATCGCCGCTCGATTACGCCGGTTTTCGTCACGAATACATTGGGGGAGGATTGCGGCGGGCGGATCTCGATCCCGATCCGGTGAAACAGTTTCACGCTTGGTTTGCTGCGGCCATTAAGGCGGGGATTCACGATGCTAACGCGATGACCCTGGCTACGTGCGCGGATACGAAACCGTCCGCCCGTGTCGTGTTGCTCAAGGATTTTGATGAGCGCGGATTCGTTTTCTTTACGAACTACGCCAGCGAGAAAGGCCGGCAGCTAGAGAAAAACCCGAACGCAGCGCTGGTCATGTATTGGATGGAAGTCGAGCGCCAGATCCGAATCGAGGGAGAAGTGGAAAAAACCTCGCGCGAAGAATCCGAGCAATATTTTCATAGCCGGCCTTTTGGCGCGCAGCTTGGAGCTTGGGCTTCGCACCAAAGCGCAGTGATTGATGCCCGGCGAGTTCTTGATGCGCGTCTTGAGGAGATGAAACAGCGTTTTGCCGAAGGACAAATTCCACTTCCGCCGCATTGGGGCGGATATCGCCTCAAACCCGTTCGAATCGAATTTTGGCAGGGCCGGCCCGACCGCTTACACGACCGCTTTCGTTACACGTTGCAATCGAGTGGTTCTTGGTCGATAGACCGCCTCGCGCCGTGATCTCTGACCAGCGCAGTCGCCGGAGCAGTTACGAATCAATTAATGATGGATCCAAGCGAAGATGATTTTGTGAGCGACGAACCTCTGGGTTCGGAACAAAACGCATCGACCCGAAAACGTCGTCGCCGGCCGCCCAGCGTTTTGGAGCCGCCGCCTCGACGTCGGGAACAAATTAGAGGAGCGAGTTCGGCGCGCGAACGGACCGAGTTGTTCCTTCGTGAAAATCCGGTCCCGATGATCCTTGGCGCGCTCGCGGCCGGACTCGCCATTGGCCTCGCCATTCGTTACGCATCGCGCTCCGATGAAAAAGAGATGGAAATCAAAACGCCGCTCGGACCGATCAACTGGAGCGTTCTTACGCTTCCGTTCTTATGGCCCCTCTTTCGCGGGATGAAAGATAGATTCGAAGACTCGACTGATTCAATCCGGGAAGGCGTGAAAAATATCGATCTCGACCGCTACACCAAACCGATCCGCAAGCGCTGGAAATCCTGGACGCACTGAGGCAGGGACGCTTCTCCGAAGTGTCCGATGAATTCACGGTAGCGCGATCAGGCGCGCGTTTGATAATCTTGCCACGTGCTGCGTGTCCTTGCGTTTTTAGCGGTCGGGATTGCCACTGTTTCCGGCAAAGAACCAAGACAAACTCCCGAAACCGGCGCTAAGTTCGTCGGCGCGGTCGGATGTCGGTCTTCCAGTTGTCATGGTGGCGCGGGAGAGAAGCGCAGCCAGTACATCACTTGGTCACAAAAAGATTTTCACACCCGCACTTACGCGATTCTCCTCGACGCGCGTTCGGCCCGCATCGGCGAGGCGGTTGGCATCTCGCAACCGCAATCGAGCGCCCGCTGCACCGTATGTCATTCCCCTTTTCAATCGGTTGCTCAGAGCCGGCTTACATCGAGCGCGCGCCCCGATGAAGGCGTGTCGTGCGAAAGTTGTCACGGGGCGGCCGAGCCGTGGCTGCGCGGACATACTCGCACCGATTGGACTTACGCGACGCGTGTCAGCGCCGGCATGCATGACTTGCGAAATCTCTATGTGCGTGCCAACAGCTGCGTCGCTTGCCATCAGAATGTCGACGCTGACATTTTGAAAGCGGGACATCCCGAGCTCGTTTTTGAGCTCGATAGTCAATCGGTCAACGAACCGAAACATTGGCGCGACGACGATCCGGCGAGTGGTCCGCGCAGTTGGTTGACCGGCCAGGCGGTCGCGCTCCGCGAAATAACCTGGGCTCTGATCAAGTCTCCCCCGGATGAGCGATCTGAACTGCTCAATCAGGAAAGTGCGTTGGTTTGGCTGCTCGACAAGACTGGTTTCGGAAACGACGTGAGCAAATTCAGCGCGTTCCCAGCCATCCAACAGAGCGCTAACGAAATCGCGGAACGCGCTGCAAAATGGAGTCCGACCAACGATTCACTGAGATCGATCTTGCAAACGCTTGCCGCCAGCGATGCGGAATTTCGATCGACTAACACATCGGGCGAAAATCTTTTTTATCGCGCTGTCCGGCTCACACTCGCGCTCGAACGACTTGCGGTAGCGCTCAATCTCTCACCAAAAACCGAGAAAGAGTTGAATGCGTTGCGCTCAGACGTGCAGCGACATTACGATTTCGACGTGGCCGCGTTCGCCGAGCATCTGCGCGCGTTTCGCGCCCATTTGGAGCTGCCGGTCACTGGCGGCAGTTGAACGCGCCAGCGTCCTCGCGGAAGATGTCAATCTTCGCATGGCCAAAACAAATCGATCCGACCAGCCCCGGTGGCAGCAGAACGCGGTCTTTGAGTTTTTCGCGTCGCTCAAGCTCGCCGTCGTGTTGCTGGCTGTGCTCATCGCGGGCGCGATTGTCGGGACGCTCTACGAATCGAGTTTCGACGCAAAAGTGGCACGCACTTATGTTTATGGCGCGCCCTGGTTCAACGCCTGGCTTGTTTTGCTCGGTGCTAATCTGACCGTGTCCGCGCTTTCGCGCTGGCCCTGGAAAAAATATCACAGCGCCTTTCTTATTACTCATCTCGGCATCATCACGCTGCTGATTGGCTCGCTCATCGGCCGGATTTTTGGTGTCGAAGGCACGATCACGCTATTTAAAGGCGAAGCGCCGACGAATCGATTGCTCGTCGATCAGCATCAGCTCCGGGTCCACGATGTCGATGGGATCATCAAAGGTTATCCGGCGGAATTTTTGCATCATCCACCGAATCCGCAGCAGCCCCGAAATCTCGGCACACTCGGGAGCGGCGCTCGTTTGCAAATTGTCGATTACGCGCCGGCAATTGAAGGCAAGCTCAACCCAAAGCCGCTCAAAGATGGCGGCGTGCCCGCGCTCCATTTCAAAATCGAAACGGCGATGATGAATCAGCATCTTGAAAGCTGGTTGCTCGCGGACGATCCGCAGCACGCAAGTTTTTCGATGGGACTCGCGAACATCGAACTGAAACGCGGTGCTGCGAATACTGCGGAGGCAGGCGTCTCGCCTGCACGGCTGCCGCCACAAGCAGATGAAGTCGATCTCGAGGAATCGATTTTCGCTTTCAGTAAAGCGCCCGATGAACAGATCGGTCATGTGAACAAAGGCGGCAGCACCGGCGCGAAAGTTCAACTTGAGCCGCCGTCCCGCGATGGCGGAAGAAACAAAGGCCGTGTCCGGATTTTATTAGGCGGAAAAGAGACAACTTTCGATGTCACCGAAGATCTTGGCCGCGAAGTGAAAATCGACAACACGCCGTTCACAGTGAAGATCGACAATTACTGGGCGGATTTTCGGATCGAGAATGGCAAGCCGAATTCAATCAGCGATCAACCAAACAATCCGGCCGTGCTGATAACGATTCGTGGCAAAGCCGTTCCTGCGACGGCCCCGGAAACGAAAAATCCACATGACACAGGCGGAATGCCGACCACCGGCGGCCCGCCGACGATGCCGGTCGCTGGCGAATCGGCCCCAAACCATCTCACTCTCTTTATCGGGGACGATGGCGCGCTCTCCTACGAATTGGTTTCACGGAAGAACGGCAAGTCATCGGGCAAGATCGACCTCAATAAGCCGCTCACGACCGGTTGGGCGGATTGGCAACTGGTGATCGACAAAACGATGCCGCACGCCGAGCAATGGATGGATTTCACGCCGCAGAAATCGGAGACAACCTCTGCTGCCGGCACCGCCGAATTGCCAGACGGCGTGCGCATTCGCGTCGAACAAAACGGCGAGACATTGGAGCAATGGGTGCCGGCAGGCTGGCAAGTCACGGTGCCCACTTCGCCTAACGAAACCATGGTTGCCTACGGTTGGAAAACGATTTCGCTCCCGATCGGCCTTGAGCTGGTCGATTTCGAGGTGAAACGGAACGAAGGCAGCGACAGCCCTGCGGGATTCAAAAGCGCATTGCGGGTGTCGAATTCAGACGGCGAAAGCGCGATGGGTTCGTGCTGGATGAATCATCCCTTCAGTTATCCGAGCGCCTGGTGGCGGACGTGGACCGGTTTGACTTACAAAATTTCGCAAGCCTCCTGGAATCCGGACAATCTCGAGCAAAGCAGCGTCCAAATTTTGCGCGACCCGGGCTGGCTGTTGAAATGGATCGGCTCGCTTCTTGTCGTAATTGGCGTTTTCATGATGTTCTATCTTCAGCCCTACCGGAAACAAACGGAAGGCGAACCGATCACACCGACCGGCCCGAAACCGGCGAAGCAAACGCAAGAAGTGCATTCGGTCGCCCGCTGAAGCAGATTTTTATGATCGTGAATTCAAAGTTTGTTAGGCTGTTGGGATCTTTGGCCATGATCACGGCCCTGGTTGGCTGCGCTTCAGACAAAAAGCCGGCCTGGATTCGTTTCGCGGAGAAACAGCGGAACAAGTGGGGCCACTACAGCGGCTACGTCGAAGCGCGTTGGGAGAACGACGGACGCAATATGACTTTGTTAAGCGAACTTCGTTACACCGACCCACAAGGCCAGGTTTGGATTGCACCGGCTGGATCAGTCGTAGATGGCGCATCGATTCCGCGATCGCTCTGGTCGCTTATGGGCGGACCGTTTGAAGGAAAATATCGGAACGCGTCGGTGCTGCACGACGTCGCCTACGACCAGCACAATCGCCCATGGCAGGTTTGTGACCGCATGTTTTACAACGCGATGCGATGCAGTGGAGTGAGTGCGGTGGAAGCTGGGACGATGTATTATGCGCTCCTTAAATTCGGTCATCATTGGAAAGCGCCAAAGGCCGAGCCGGTAAAGGTTGGCGATGAGATTGTCGCGCGCGGCGAAGAAGTGCGACCTGCAATCCCGGTGAACCGCGGCGATATCAACGCCACCCGCGATTGGATCCGCGACTCAGATCCGAGTCTGCAACAAATCGAGCAGCGCGCCGACGCCGAACCGCGTTGATTTAGTCCTTCCCCGGTGCGTTTGCCCCGTCTGCGCTCGCTGGTTGCGCGGTGCCGTCTTTTTCCAAGGCGACGGCGAGGGCTTCATCGACATTTTCCACCGGAACGAATTTCAGTTTTTGTTTCGCTTCCTCCGGAACATCGACCAGGTCTTTTTCGTTCAGCTTCGGAATGATCACGGTGGAAATCCCGGCGCGCATCGCCGCCAGACTTTTTTCTTTAAGTCCACCGATTGGCAAAACCAGTCCGCGCAACGTGATTTCGCCGGTCATGGCAACGTCCGGGCGCACCGGCGTGTTGGTGAAAAGCGAGGCGAGCGCGGTGAACATGGCGATGCCGGCGGAAGGTCCATCCTTCGGGACCGCGCCGGCGGGCACGTGCACGTGGATGTCCATGTCGCGAAAGTCTTCCGGTTTCACGCCGATTTGGCCATTGCGGCTGCGCACAAGACTGAGCGCGGCCTGGACTGATTCCTTCATCACTTCACCGATGTGACCGGTGAGTGTCACGTTTCCCTTACCGGGATAGCGCGTGGCTTCAATGTGCAGCACTTCGCCGCCGGCCGGCGTGTAAGCGAGTCCGGTGACAACTCCTGGCTTGCTCGTTTTTAATCTTGTTTCACGCACGTATCTGGCCGGTCCCAACATTTGCGCCAGTAATTGCGGCGTGACCGTCACGTGTTCCGTTTTTCCGCGGGCGACGCGGGACGCGATTCCACGGCAAATCGCTCCGATCTGGCGCTCGAGCTCGCGGACGCCGGCTTCGTGGGTGTAATCGGTGATGATTTGCCGAAGGGCGTCGTCTTGCCAGTCGCACTGTTCGGGTTTCAATCCGTTTTCTTCCATTTGCCGTGGGACCAAATAGCGTTTCGCGATCTCCAGTTTCTCGCGCTCGGTGTAACCCGGCAGCGAGATCACTTCCATCCGGTCGCGCATCGGTTCAGGCACGCCGTCGACGTAATTTGCGGTGGCGATGAAAATGATCTGGGAGAGATCGAATGGCACGTCGAGGTAGTGATCAACGAAAGCGTTGTTCTGCCGCGGGTCGAGCACTTCGAGTAGCGCGCTCGCCGGATCGCCCCGAAAATCGGCGCCGATCTTGTCGATCTCATCGAGCATGAAAACCGGATTGCGCGTTCCAGCGCGGCGCAGTTCCTGAATGATGCGTCCCGGCATCGACCCGATGTAAGTGCGCCGGTGTCCGCGAATTTCCGCTTCGTCACGCATCCCGCCGAGACTGATCCGGACGAATTTGCGGCCGAGCGCGTCAGCGATCGATTGCCCGAGACTGGTTTTGCCGACGCCGGGCGGCCCGAGAAAACACAAGATTGGACCGTGACCGTGCGGATTCAGTTTGCGCACGGCCAGATATTCGATCAGCCGCTTTTTTACTTTCTCCAGATCGTAGTGGTCGCGATCCAGAATTTGTTGTGCTTGATCGAGATCGAGATTGTCCTGGCTTAATTTGTTCCAAGGCAAGTCCGCCACGATCTCGATGTAACTGACGATGACGGAAAATTCCGGACTGGCCGGCGGAATAAAGTCGAGCCGTTTCAATTCGCGCTCGGCCTGCTTCATCACTTCGGGGGGCGGATTCGCTTCCTTTAGGCGCGCGCGCAGTTGCTCCACTTGTTCATCACTGCCGGTTTCGGTTTCACCGAGCTCGTGCTGGATCGCTTTGATTTGCGAACGCAAATAGGCACGGCGTTGTGCGTCGGAAAATTGCGACGCCACGTCCTTCTGCAATTTTTCCTGGATCTGCGCGATCTCTAACTGCGCGGAAATGTGTTTCTGCACTGCACGCACGCGCTTCTCGACGTCAGGTTCTTCGAGAATCGACTGTTTTTGCGCGACATCGATATTCAAGTTCGGCGCCAGAAAATCAGCCAGCTGTTCCGGAGTGGAAATGTTCAGAATCATCAGGCGCGCTTGCTCCGGCGCTTCCGGCGTCAACTCGAACAATCTGGCAGCCGAATCGCGCAGATTTCGGAACGTCGCTTCCCATTCCTTGCTCTCCGGCGGCGAAATGGAATTCACTAAGTCGACTTCCGCCCGGATGAACGGCGAAGTTGCGACGATTTTGCGCAAAGTAAATCGGCGGAGGCCTTGGGCGATGATGAGCAGATGATCGTCGGCCTGGCGAATCATTTTGAGGACGAGCGCCGCCGTGCCGACATGATACAGATCTTTGGGCTCCGGATCTTCTTTCGCTTCGTCGCGCTGCGTCAAAAGACCGATCACTTTTGTGCGCGGCAACGTTTCGTCGAGCAATTGAATCGAGGCTGGCCGCCGGACATTGAGCGGCATGATCGTTCCCGGAAAAACAACGAAGCCACGCACCGGTAAGATCGACAATTCCTCCGGAATCTGTGGGACACGACTTTCATCGGTCACGTCTGCGGCAATGGTCGGGCCGGTGCTGGATTTCATTTCCAGCTCGGCCGGCGCGGCGATTTGTCCTTCGTTCATCATTGTTTTAACGCCAGCGAAATCCAAAGCAGCCCGTTGCGTTGTTCGGCGTGCGCCTGAGTGATCTCGACCTCGGTCGGCAGCATGACCTCGCGTTCGAATGGGCCGTAATCAATTTCCATCGCCAGCAATCGAACGGCGCAGCCTTCGGCGCGGGTTGGTTCCGGCAACGCGCGCGCCCCGCGAATCAGGACGCGTCGCGGCTCGACTGTGAGATCGATTTGCGACCGTTGTACGCCGGCAAGATCGACACAGATGCGGATGCACTTTTCGCAGCGGTAAGCGTTGATGGCGGGCTCCCAGGCGTGGGGCGCGAATTGAAATTGCGAGCGCGCCAATTCGTAGGTGACGTCCTGCAATGCGCCGTGGAGCCAGCGCAACTTAATGCTGCCGATCGGGTCCATTTCAAAAGTGACCTGCCTCTATATAAATTACGCGGAAGGCGCGCTCCGTGCGTGCCTCTTTCGAGATACCGCCATGCAAACCACGCGCAGACCACGCGGCTCCATCCACAGTTCTTTCGATGTCGATCTTGGTCCCGCTCGGGCTCAGCGCACTTTGCCCGGACCCCATAAGGCCCGGCCCGGTTTCGCGCCGGTGTGCTCGCCGTCTTTGATCACTTGGGCGCCATTCACGAAAACGTGTTTCACTCCAGTCGCGTATTGGTGCGGTTTTTCGAACGTCGCGTGGTCTGCGATTGTCGCCGGATCGAACACGACAACGTCGGCGAACATCCCTTCCTTCAAAAATCCGCGATGATCGAGTCCGAGATTGGTTGCGGGCAATCCGCTTAAGCGATGAATCGCTTCCGGTAACGCGATTACCTTTTCATCGCGACAATATTTGCCGAGGACGCGAGCAAAATTTCCGTAGGCGCGTGGATGCGGATTCGACTTCAAGAAGACGCCTTCCGGCGCTTGGGATGCTTCATCGGAGCCAAATGAAATCCATGGCTTCGCGATCTCTTTCTTCACGTTCTCTTCCGACATCAGATAATAAATGGTGCCGAGGCGCGATTCGTCTTCGGCCACCAGGTCCATCGCGGTCTCGATCGGATCTTTGCCGCGCCTCTTTGCCACTTCGGCGAGTGTTTTTCCGGTAAGCGGTTTCAGTTTTTCGGATTTGAAAGCGACCAGCAGAATCTTGTCGGGGGAACCAGCAGCGAGATAAAGATTCTCCCATTTGTCACTGTCGATCATCACTTCGGCTTTGATTTTTTCCCGCGTCGCCGGATCGCGGAGCCGTTTAAACAACGCTGGATAACCGCCGTCTTCCGTCCAGGGCGGAAAGCAGGCGTCGAGTCCGGTTCCGGCGGCGGTGTAGGTGTACATGTTGGCGCGAATGTTGAGCCCTCCTTTTTGGGCGGCTTCAATTCGGGAAAGAAGCTCGTCGACCTTGGGCCAGTTTTTCTGGCCGGCCGCTTTGATGTGATAAACCTCCGCCGGGATGTTTGCTTCGTGCGAAATCCGAATGAATTCGTCGAGCGCCTCGAGCAATTGATTTCCCTCGCTCCGCATGTGGGAGATGTATTTGCCTTTGTATTTGGCGGCGACCTTGCAGAGCTCGATGATCTCTTCCGTCTTCGCGTAAAACGCCGGCGGATAGATCAGGGCCGTCCCGATCCCGAGTGCGCCCGCTTCCATCTCTTTGCGCACGAGCTCGCGCATTTGATCGAGCTGTTCCGGCGTGGGTGCTTTGTCTTCGAACCCGATCACATTTTCGCGAATCGTGGCGGCGCCGATAAACGAAGCGACGTTGCAAGAGACACCCCGCTTTTCGAGGTACTGCAAATAGTCAGCGAGCGTGTTCCATTTGATTTCGAACTTGATATCGCTTTGTGCGCGTAGCATGTGCTCGCGCACGCGATCGTTCACGGGGCCCATGGATTCGCCTTCACCCATGATCTCTGTGGTGACCCCCTGCCGGATTTCGCTTTGCGAACGGCCATCCTGGATGAGTGATTCCGTCGACCAGGAAAGCATGTTGATGAACCCCGGCGCTACCGCCAAGCCGCTTGCGTTAACAATTGTTCTGGCGCTGGCGTCCTTGAAATCGCCAAGGCCGGCAATGCGGTCGCCTTTGATCGCAAGATCGACATGTTCGGCTTCGCCGCCGCTTCCGTCGTAAACTGCGCCGTTTCGGATAATGACGTCGAAATCCTGCGCACGAGCAACTAGTGCACTTGTCGACGTTAGAATAAGGACGAGAAAAAGTTTGCGCATCATCACGCGATTCAAAAATCGGCGGAATGGAATGTCGATTTCAATTATTTTTCCGATTCCTTGAGGAGCTTCACCAATTCATCCTTCCAAAGCGATGCAATCGTGTGGCTGCCGTGGCCGCGGGTTTTGTCGCTGAGCGGAATGACGACGGCGCGGCCGTGGGGGACGCGCTTGATTTCGCGTTCCAGAATTCCAAGCTCTGGCGGGTTGATCAGGTCATCGGCGGAATTGATTGCGAGCAACGGTACGCGAATTTTTTCCAGGTTCGGGCCGGGATCGTAATCGTGCGACGCTTCGAGCGCGTAAAGCACATCGTTCACGTCGTCGGCTTTGACGATTTGCTGGACGAATTTGTCGAGCACTTCGTCGGTCTTCGCGAGCGTGGGCGCTTCTTTTTGGCGCAGGACCGGATTGCTACTCATGAACCAAAGCATCTCGGCCGCGGTGCGCAGACTTGGCGGTTGTCCCGCGGCCGCGGGATATTCGCCCCCGTTCCACGACGGATCGTTTCGGATCGCGTCGATAATGATGCGTCGCCAGGCGCGGTTGCGTCCCGAAATTTGGGTGGGCAAACTGGCGAGCGGCGTGAGTGCATCTATAAAATCGGGATGCAATTCGCCCCAGAGCCAGGTGTGCATTCCGCCCATTGATGTTCCAATCACAAGGCGCGCGTGATTCACGCCCAAGCCTTCGGTTAACAATCGGTACTGCGCTTCTACCATGTCGAGGTACCCGTAGCGCGGAAATTTCGCGTGAAGGCCGTTGCTCGGCTTGCTCGAATTGCCGTGCCCAATCCCATCAGGGAGCACGATGAAAAACTTCGTCGCATCGAGCGGCTGATCTTTTCCGAAAAGTTCGCCGGCGAACTCCGGGCGGATGAATTGCGCGCCGCTGCCGGTGGTCCCGTGCATGATCAGAACGGCGTTGCGCGTTTTGCCCCGATCGTCTTTGTCGATCTGGCCGAGCGTTCGATAATGAATTCGCAATTCGGGCAAAGTCTCACCCGATCCGAACTTGAAATCGCGGATAGTGTAATCGGCTTCGGTCGGCGGCGGATAATCGCCGGCGCAAATTGCGCTCCTTATTGAAATGCAGAAGAACGCTGCCGCGAGAATTCGGCGCATGACTTCGTTTAACATTATCCGGGCGCCGATTCCAGCCACTTGACAGAATTCGTCTGTCGGGACGAATGGTTGCGGCCCCACACAAGGAACCCGTGCAAAATTCGTGGTCAATCGCAAGCCTAACTGAATTCGTGGCGGAGTCGGTTCGAAACGCGCGCGAGGGGAGCCTTCCCTTTTATCATTTGCAGTTCGATCGCGTTTTCCCGTCCGATTTTTACACGGAGATGCTGCGGACAATGCCGGATGAGAATGACTACCGGCCGATGTCGGGCAAAAGCAAAATGGGAAGCAGTCGGCCGGACGGGAAACCGACGCGGACCAAAATCGATTTGTTTCCCGAATACATCCGCCATCTACCGGCGGATAAATTTGCGGTTTGGGATGTGGTCGGACGCGTTCTGCGCTCGGAAGAAGTAAAAATGGCGTTCATTCAACACCTCGAGCCGGGTTTGAAGCGCCGGTTCGGAGAGAATTTCGCCAGCGTCGGAATGTATCCGGTGCCGATTCTAACGCGCGACGTTCCGGGCTATCACGTTTTCAAACACACCGACAGTCTCTGGAAAGGGATCACGGTGCAGCTCTATCTGCCCGTCGACAATTCAAACAAAAACATCGGCACGATTTTTCACGAGCGGTGGCTGGACGGAACAAAACCGAAAGTAACGCAAATGCCGTTCGCGCCGAATAGCGGCTACGCCTTTGCGGTTTGGAACGATACCTGGCACTCGGCTAAGCCGGTCGGTCCGGAAGTGAAAACGCGTGACAGCATTCTGCTCACCTACTTCGTTGACGGCGGTATCTGGAGAACGTTGCGCAACCGCGCGCGTCGGGTCGGCAACTTTTTCCTCAACGAGCTGCGCAATCTAAAGCGCAGCTGAGCTACCAGGTAACGGTCGCGTTACCGGCAGAATCCGTGGTGACGTTGCGTCCGACTAATCGCAGGAAAATAAAATTCGCCGGCACGTCGTGTTCGACTCGACCGTAAAGCGTGATCTCGCCGCCGCTCGAATCCATCGGGATCGATTTGAACGCCGCCAAATCCGGTTTTGAAACCATCACCGAAACGTGCGCGAACTTGCCGCGTTCTCCGGGAATATTTTGCCAGAGCGAACTTTCGAACCAATTCGGTTTCATATGATGGATATCTTTGCCGCGGAAATTGCATTTCACGCCAACGAGTTCGCGCATGTGCGCGTCTAAATTCTTGCTCAACGTGACAAGATCGTAGGTTTGCACTGGTCGCCACGTTTTCGCATCATAGCGCGCGGCTGCGCCGGACACGATTGGGCCGTTGCCCAGGAGAAGCGCAACTAGGAGAAGGAAGGTTCTTTTCATAACAGTCCCACGATCTACCGAAACGGGTGTCGTTTGAAAAGAAACGAAACGGCGTGCGCCCCGCCAAGATCTGCAATTACCTCCCCTTTGGCCGCGGCGGCGAAGGAATGGTTAACTGAGCGCTGAACATTTTTGTTCCGTCCGAAAGATCAATTGAGCCATCACCAATTCTGACCACGCGAAGAATGAGCGCGACCGCAGAATTCGGCGCCTGCAACGTGACGCTATCGCCTTCGGCTACGGTCGTTCCGTTGATGACGGCGAGGCGTGGATGACCAAGGGCAATGGCGCTCACGCGGACCATATCGGCGCTCAGTTGGATGACGATCGGCGCGGGAGGTTCAGCCGAGCCAGGCGCGGCCAGGCGATGGGTTCGGGCCTTGATGAAGGTCGGAAAACCGAATCGATCGCCTTCCTTTTCCGCACGCCGGCTGAAGATAATTCCGCCGACTGAAAGAAGCATCGCTCCGATGAGCAACCCGATAAATATCCAACGGCCGTTCCCAGACATCATCCCGGCGTCCTTGAGAACAAAGGGTGAATCAGAAATGTCCGCGGTCGCGCTTTCCTGCGCGTCCATCGAAACGATCAGCCGCTCGGGCGGGATCCGGTTGGGCACCAACTGCATACAGTTCGCCAAGAGCATCGCGCGGGCCACGACTTCCCCAAACGGCAGTTTCGAGCGGTTTAGCCTGCTTGTGAGTGAGTTCAGCCTCGCATAGACTGCTCGATTGTGAGGAATGTTCGCCTTTGTTTGTTGAGTGCGCTGATGGCACTGATTTCGCAACTCCACGGGCTCGCTCAGGACCGAGCGCCAAGTACCACGGCAGCCGACACGAGCGGCTTGAATTTTCGCCAATTTGGTCTGCTCGCCATTCAGGATGGCGGACGTCGCAAACCGATCGACACTTTTGCGCGTGAGACGCTGATTCGGGTCACCGGAAGATCGACATATACCGACAAAGCTCAGCGAACATGGCAGCCGAACGATTTCATTCTGTCAGCCTCGCTCGAAACGCACGATTGGCGAAGTGAGCCAATGGTGCTCGTTTCGTTAGGCAAGTTGAAAGAAGGAATCGGGCTGGATAAAAGCCAGCGCCGGTTCTCGTTTGAACAATTGGTTGCCTCAGCGGAATTGCAGCGCCTGACGAACGAAGCGCATGCCTTGAAGCGCGCCGAGAAATCACTCGATCGCGAGCAACAGGAAGCGCTGAGCGTGAGCGATCGGCTCGCACTTCTCGCCAACGTGATGAATGGCAGCGCACTTCTGATCGTTCCCGCATCAAAGAGCGAAACCGACCCATGGGTCGTTCCGCCGGAGTTTTCGCGTTACTATAGCGAATCGCAGTTCGCGCCCGGTCAGATCCAGCTCCAAACAATGGCCACCAGTTATGTGCAGGCCGATGGATTTAATTTCAGCCGCGCCGCCAGTCAGCTCCGCGAAAGTTTGCGGGCAATGAGTCCGTCAGTTTATCCGCAGGATCGACAACTTCGGCTCGAATATTTCTGTAATCATTTCGAAGCCTTTTATCGCGCGATCTGGTTTTACGGACTGGCATTTCTCGTTCTGCTGATCGCCCGCGCGCGTGGCGGCGGCCGCCTGCTTCGAAACGTCGGAGTAGCGATCGGGTTGCTCGCCATTGCCTTTCACGCCAGCGGAATCGTGATGCGCTGCCTGATCGCCGGCCGGCCGCCGGTGACGAACATGTACGAGTCCATCATCTGGGTGTCGTTCGCGGTTTCATTTTTCGGGATGATCTTTTTCGCGCGCTACCGCACGCCGGTTTATTTGCTGGCGGCGTTGCCGGTCACGCTGGTCGCGCTTCTCCTTGTTCATCAAATGCCGATCGCCATGCCATCGAACATCGATCCGTTAGTCCCGGTGCTGCGCGATAATTTCTGGCTCACTATTCACGTGTTGACGATCACGTTGAGTTACGCTGCGTTCGCACTGGCGATGGGATTCGGTCACATCTTGCTTTGGCGTTATGCGCGCAATCCGAACGACGCGAGGGCCGATGCGCCGATGCATTTCTGGCTTTATCGCGTTCTGCAACTCGGCGTCCTGCTCCTCGCCGCTGGAACGATTCTGGGCGGAGTCTGGGCGAATTATTCCTGGGGACGGTTTTGGGGATGGGATCCGAAGGAGACTTGGGCGCTGATCGCACTGCTTTGCTATTTGACCGCGCTGCATGGGCGATTGGCCGGTTGGTGGACCGAATTCGGTCTGGTGGTGGCGAGCGTGATCTGCTTTCTCGCCGTGTTGATGGCCTGGTACGGCGTGAACTTTGTTCTCGGCAAAGGTTTGCATTCTTATGGATTCGGCATCGGCGGCGAAACCTATGTCGCGACGTTTGTCTTGCTCGATCTGTTGTTCGTCGGGTTTGCGATTTGGCGTTACCGATCGAGTAACCGCGTCGTTTCTGAAACGGCGGCCGAAGCGGCTGCGATTTGATCCGAGTTATTTCCGCGGCAGCCGCGCTTCGCAAATCTCGCAGACGACGTGGAGAATGAACTTGTGCGCTTCCTGAATCCGTGCGGTCGAATCGCTTTTCACGATAAGATCGACATCGGCAATGCCGGCGGCGGACCCGCCGTCGCGTCCGAGAAATACAATCGTTTTTAATTTCCGAGCGCGCGCTTCTTCGATCGCGCGCCGGATATTTTTCGATTTGCCGGTGGTGCTAATGGCGATCAGGACGTCACCGGAATTTCCGAACGCGCGTACCTGGCGCGCGAAAATTTCTTCGAAGCCGTAATCGTTTCCGGTTGCAGTGATCAAACTGCCTCCTTGCGAAAGATTCATCGCCGGATAAGGCCGGCGATCTTCGACAAAGCGACAGGCCAGCTCGGTGCAAAAATCGGCCGCATCTGCCGCGCTCCCACCATTACCGCAGGCCAGCACCTTTTTGCCGTTCGTTAGGCAATCCGCGATCAGATCCGCCGCTTTGGTAATTTGCGGCTGAAGATCGACAATCGATTCCAGTGTTTTACTCGCCGCGGCGATTGCGAATTTTAGAATATCACTCGAATTGGTCATCGTTAGTCAATCTCGCCAGTCGTAGTAAACGTAATGGGGCATTCGACCTGCGGGGCACAAGCTCCCGGCTTGAATCGCCACTGTCGATACGTATTTAGCGTGGCATCATCGAGTACCTTGTGTGGGCCAGCGAAACTCAATGGGAATCGTGGCCCAAACCAGGCGATGCGGTCGAAAAACACCATGTTCGTAGTGCTTCGCGTCCAAAATTTTGTGTCCAGTGCTGCGCACAACTCGGCCAGAAGCGAGAGCGAAAATTGGGGGAACACTCTTTGCATAGCGGCGTTTTGAATTTTCAAAATGGTGCGCGGTAGAGGTTTCGAACCTCTGACCCCTACCGTGTCAAGGTAGTGCTCTACCACTGAGCTAACCGCGCATTTCAAGCGGAGTGATAAGTGATCAGTGACGAGTGACCAGTCAAGAGCAAGATCTCGATCTTGTCCGCCGCGGCGGGCGTTAACGTTAAGCAGCCAACTTGACCGCTTCTTTGTGGCCAAGGATGCGCACGGTTTCTTTCAGTTGCTCGACTTTGAGCGGTTTCTTCAAAACCGTGATCGGACCTTTTGCCAAAATCCGGTCGAGCATCGCGCTGTCCGGGTAACCGGTGATAATGATAATCGGGCAGCCGGGCTGATCTTTTTTGATCGCGTCGTAGACGTCGTCGGCCGGACCGTCCGGTAATTGGAGATCGAGGAATACGAGATCGAATTTTTGTTTTTCGAGCGCGGCGAGCGCCTCCTTCACCGTGCCGACAACAACGCGACTGAAGCTGATTTTGCGGAGGAAGAGCTTGAAAAGATTTTGCAGGCTTTCGTCGTCGTCCACCACGAGGACGGTCGGCTGGCCGGATTTGTCTTCTTTGAGAATGTCTTTGTCGAGGGAAGATTTCTTGATCCGCCAGCGGCCGCCAATCTGGATGGCCGGCAACTGCCCGCGCTGGACCAGGTAGTAAACGGTCGGCAACGGGATGCGGAGGTATTTGGCCGTTTCCTTGACCGTTAGGAGGTTATGCATGTGGGAAAATCACCAATTCGAGGGAAAATGGGCAAGACATTTCGCTCAGTTGAGCATTATAAATTCTAGAATCAATGTCAATCCTTTCTTTCGACGATCAGCGCCTAACCATCCCGCTTTCCGGGGCGGCCAAGGCACTCGCGACTGGACAAGGCCCTGGCTGAGGGTGACTATTCGAATTTCGATGAGCGCCCTTTTCTTCAAGCAATTTCTAAAGCGCCCGTTTCAGATCGCGTCGATTATGCCGAGTTCCAAGGCGTTGGTCGAACGCGTAGCCGACAAAATCGATTTCGACCGGGCGCGCGTAATCGCCGAGTACGGCCCCGGCGAGGGAGTGCATTCGCGTGAAATCGCGCGCCGGATGCGGCGGGATTGTCAATTACTGCTCTTCGAGCTCGACCCTGCTTTCTCGCGCGATCTGCAGCGTCAATTTCGTGACGATGCGCGCGTGCATGTCATCAACGACAACGCCGCGCACCTTCCGTTGGAATTGCGCAGACGCGGCATCGACGCGTGCGATTATATCGTGTCCGGCATCCCGTTTAGCATTCTTAAGATCGACAAGAAGCGCGCGCTGCTGCAAAAAACTTACGAAGCGCTCGCGGCCGGAGGCCGCTTCATCATTTATCAAGTCACCAACGAATTGAAGCAGCACGCCAAAATTTTCGAGCGTGCGCGGTCTGAATATTTCCTGCAAAACATTCCGCCCATGTTCATCACGGTTTTCGAGAAAACGAACGGTCGGAACGGCGAATCGCATTTTTCACTGCAGGAAAGTCGAACTTCTGCCAATAACGCATGACCGGCGGCCGGACGCGGATGGAAAAAGATTCGATGGGAGAAATGTCGCTCCCCGAATCCGCGCTCTACGGCGCCTCGACCCAGCGGGCGGTTCTGAATTTTCCGGTCAGTGGCTACCGTTTTTCCCGCCCATTCATTCGCGCGCTCGGTTTGATTAAATGGGCGGCGGCCCAGGCCAATCACGATCTCGGCTTGCTCGACGCCGAACGCTCTGCCTTGATCGTGCAAGCAGCCGAAGAAGTTATCGAGGGAAAACTGGACGAACATTTTCCACTCGACATTTTTCAGACCGGTTCCGGCACCAGCACGAACACGAATGCGAACGAAGTAATTGCCAACCGCTGCGCGCAATTAGCCGGCAAAAAAGTCGGGTCGCGCGAACTGGTTCACCCCAATGACCACGTCAATATGGGCCAGTCGAGCAACGACGTGATCCCATCGGCCATTCATATCAGCGCGGCGGAACAATTGAAAAATTGTCTGGCGCCGGCACTGGAAAAACTGCAGGGCGCCCTCGATGCCAAGACAAAAGAATTTTGGGACATCATCAAGATCGGCCGGACGCATTTGATGGATGCAACTCCGGTCCGGCTCGGCCAGGAATTTTCCGGTTACGCGCAGCAGGCTGCCTACGGAAAGGAGCGCGCGCAAAAATCGATCGAAGTTCTGCGGGAGCTTGCGCTTGGTGGCACTGCCGTTGGCACCGGCTTGAACCGGCATGTCGGTCTTCCGGGCAAAATGCTACGGCATATCGAGCAGCGGACCGGCATTGCTTTTTACGAAGCGAAAAATCATTTCGAGGCGCAGGGGGGGAAAGACGCCGTGGTCGAAGCGAGCGGCCAGCTTAAAACGATCGCGACCAGTTTGTTCAAAATCGCGAATGACATTCGCTTGTTGGGGAGCGGTCCCCGTTGCGGCATTGGCGAGATTCAATTACCCGCCACCCAACCGGGCAGCTCGATCATGCCCGGTAAAGTCAATCCGGTGATGTGTGAATCGATGATGATGGTTTGTGCGCAAGTTTTCGGCAACGACGCCGCGATCACGTGGGCGGGCGCGAACGGCAATTTCGAACTCAATGTCATGATGCCGGTAATGGCGTACGATCTCCTCGAATCGATCCGGCTTCTCGCTAACGTGGTCGATATTTTCTGCGAGAAATGCGTGACCGGAATCAAAGCGAACAAGGCGCGCTGCGCAGAACTTGTCGAGCTTTCAATGGCGATGGTGACAGCTTTGGCGCCCAGGATTGGTTACGATCGCGCGGCCGAAATCGCCAAGGAAAGCGTTCGAACCGGCAAGACGGTGCGTCAGCTTTGCCGTGAGAAAAAAATCTTGCCGGAAAAGGAACTCGAACGCGCGCTCGATCCGATTGCAATGACGGAGCCCGGCGGCACCGGCGCGTCCGGCGGTTGACGATGTCGATCTCAAAAATGATCGGCGGCTTTTTGTTCGGTGCCGGCCTGACGAGTTTGGTTGTCGCTGCGGATTCGCGACCTGACGTTTCCCAAATCGTCAGCAAAACCGAAGCGTCCGCGATTCTGGGCGAAGCGGTCAAAGATCCGACCCCGCGGAGCGGTGACGGCACCGACGGCTACTACTCCAAGTGCAATTATTACAGCGTTAACCGCGGCAAATCGTTGATTATTCGCCTGCAATTTCCGGGACCGAACGCGATCCGCCCGCAAAAAGAGCTTGAGCTGCTGGTCGCGGCAAATGGCGCGATGGAGAAGGTGTCCGGCGTTGGCGACTCCGCGCAAATGTTCACCGGTGGCGTTGACGATGGGTTCGCCTCGCGTGTTTTGATGCTTTACGTCGTCAAAGGGAATGCCTTGCTCACTATCGGCCTCGGCGGTTTTATGGACGACGCGGTTGCATTGGAAAAAGCAAAAACCGTCGCGCAAAAATTGCTCGAGCATCTTTGACCGCGGCAACCGGCGAGCTTAGATCGACATATGGTGGCCAAACTCGACGGACCGCAATTTTCCGGCGGCGCCAATATCGCAATCAAATGTCCGGCGCACACCTACGATCAAACGATCGCGTTTTATCGCGACACCCTCGCGCTCCCGTTGATCGAAGAAGAATCGGACGGCTGCATCTTTCAATTTGGGCCGAACCGGCTCTGGATCGACAAGGTGCCGAACCTGAGTCACCCCGATATTTGGCTCGAGATCGAGACCAACGACACCGAAGCGGCTTCCTCGTTCCTAAAAGTTCACGGCGTCGCGCGTCGCGATGAAGTGGAAAATCTGCGCGACGATTTCAACGGCTTCTTCATTTCCGATCCCGGCGGCGTGATCCATCTCGTCGTCGGTCCGGAAGAAGTTTAAATTCGACGGTCGATCTCAAACGGGACGACCCATGATGGCCAGGTCGCGTTCGACGTCATCGAGTCGCGCCACGCGCGGGAGCAATCCCCATTTCTCGAATCCGAGCTGCGCGAATAATTTCAAGCTCGGTTCATTATGTGCGAAAATCAGACCAACCATGGCGTTCATCTGAAGCGCTGGCGCGCGAGCGATCGCCGCTGCCATTAATGTTCGAGCGACTCCGCGCCGCCGGAATCTTTCATCGACGTAGACGCTCACTTCCGCGGTGCCACAATAAGCGCAGCGCGGCAAGAATGGTTTCAATGTTAGCCAGCCAGCAATTTGCCGATCGATTTCCAAAACCCAAAACGGATGTCGATCCACCGAATGTTCTTTCAGCCAACCGCGTCGCTGCTCTAGCGTGACCGGCTCCAGTTGCGCGGTAGCAATTCGGGTCGCGACCGCGGCGTTGTAGATTTTGATAATAGCCGGCAGGTCGCCTTCGACCGCGTCCCGAATTTTCATTTCTTCAGTAAGGGCGGACTCGAACGGTCGATCTTCAACAACCGTCGCGCTCACGCCGCCGGGAAAAACGTGTTCTCGAAAGTCGGCTGAAACGCGCCGAGCTCAGTTTCGCCAATCCGAAATCTCGGACTGATTTCCGATTGGGTCGCACAAAAAAGTTCGATGTCGATCTTGCCGGATTTGCTGAGCGAGTTGCGCACAGTTTGGAGCGCGAGCGCGGGCGTGTTGCAATCGCGGCTGAGATGGCCGAGCACCACGCGATCGATTTTTCCGGGAAGCAGTTCCTCTACCACGATTCCGGCGGCGGTATTGGAAAGATGTCCATGCCGCGATTGAATCCGCTGTTTTACCGGCCAGGGCCGGTGAGTGTCGTTCTGCAACAGTTTTTCGTCGTGGTTGGTTTCGATCACGAGTGTGTGTACGTGGCGCAATCGTTCCACGATCATTTTCGTAGCGTAACCAAGGTCGGTGATGAATCCGAGCCCGCTCGATCCGGCATAGAACGCGAAGCCGACCGGGTCCACGGCGTCATGCGGCACAGGAAAAGTTTGGACGAGTATGTCGCAAATTGAAAATTCGGCGCCGGTCCGAAAGATCCGCCAGTTTCGATGTCGATCTAATGCGCCGTCGAACCGGACCGCTTCGACCGTTTGCGCATTCGCGTAAATCGGAATGTTTAATTTGCGGCAAAGAACTTCGAGTCCGCAAACGTGGTCGCCGTGCTCGTGCGTAAGGAGAACACCGTCGAGCTGTTCCGGCATGACGCCGCATTGCTCGAGCCGTAATACGATTTGTCGCGCGCTCAGTCCCCCATCTATTAGAATTTTGCAGTGGTCGGTCGCGACCAGGGCGCTGTTTCCGGCACTGCCGCTCCCGAGCATTGTCAAACTGAACACGACCGGTATTTAGCGACCGGGTCTCAGATTTCGCAAATTAAATTCACGCGACGCGATAATTTTCTCCGCCCGGCAACGCGAGAATCCGTTCTTTCTTGCTGGAATAATCGAGCGAACGAAATCGGCGAATTTCATCGAGCCGGCGCACACCGTTCAGACGGTCAAGGTAATGGGTGTAGCTCGAGGCCAGGTCGGTCGTTTCCAGATACCGAGCGCGCAGGTTGCGATCACAAAATGCTTCCGGACATTGGCGCGCGAAAAGATGAAAGCGGAGCCAGCGTCGATCCGTGCGTGAAACGCGCTGAGTTTTGCGAAAGAAGGCGACGAACAAAAGCAGAACAAGATAAGTGTCGACTTGCGCCTGGAGCTCGAGATTGCGGGCAAAATCTTCGGATGCGATCTCTCTCGCGCCATTGTTAAACTGAAGCGCGGCATGGAGCGCGTGATTGATTTCTTCAACGAACATGATGAGCGAGCGGATGTTGCGATCGCTCAATCCGGCGCGCGGGTCGTGTCGCTCAAGCTGTTCGATCAGCCAACGGGAATAATAAATGCCGACGTAAAGGCGATCACCGGCGGCGCGTAGAAATGTTCGGGCGAGCTCACTCAGTTCGCGCGCGGATTTACCGGCCAAGACCGACAATTGCGCGCAGCGGCGGCGATCAATCAGACAATCTTCGAGATTGATCCCAACCTGCGCGTAAGTCCGCTCGAAAAGCTTTTGGACCTGGCCGAAAAGGGTCTCGTTCACAAAACAAGCGATGGTCGCGCGTCTTCATCGAGATGAAGCAAACGATCGGAAAGTTCGTTAAGCGCAAGTCGCACGTCGCGGAAGCGATTGGCTAGCCCGGCGAAGACATCAGTCAGTTCGCACCGTCGCGCGGTTTCGTGCGAAGCGACCAGTTGATAATTGCTGCGACCGACTTGTTCGTAAAATTCGATATCGGGCGCCCCGCGAAGACTCCGGCGCTGCGTGTTCTCATGAAAAATGCCGCTGATGAAGAGCGAGTAATTTCCGACGTGCGCACGGAGTAAGAATGTTTGCTCAGGCGTCGCTCGGGTGAGAGCAATGAGCATGTCGGAAATATATTCGCGGGCGCGCTTGTTCGCTCCGGCGGTTTCGTCCTGCGGCGGATCGAGCTTGCCCGGGCTCTGCAATTGGCTCGCACGCGAAAAAGTTTCGAGAAGCGAACCGATGTAATCGCAAAGTTTGCGATCACCGATCCCGGCTTGCTGCAAGACGTACCGCGCCAGAACGTAAAAATAGAATTGGGATGAGATGTGGAGATGGCCCGCGTTGGAAAGGATGGTCTCGACCAAGCGCGGGTGATCCAGAATCGAGTCGCGCGTTTCCGAGTCACTCAGGAGATCGACCAGTGAAACGCTGTCGCCGCGGGAGCGCGCGAGTGTGCGGACGATAAAATCAAAATCAGCGGCGGTAAAACGTGCCCGACAATTTGCCCTAATCATCGCACCTTCCATTCACGAGCATTGACGATGCCGCAGCCAACTTTGTTCGAGGCGACGTTTATTTCGGTTCGAGTCGTTAGTCAAGAACGTCCCGTGGGCGCAATGATTCCAAAGCTCCGCGCGGATTTGCAAAGCGACGGTGTCGCCTCATAATAAACGCGCACTTTTCGGAATCGATCAGCAGGATGTCGATTGCAAAAATGGAAGGGTGGCTGAGTCCGGTTTAAGGCACTCGACTCGAAATCGAGCGTGGGGCAACCCACCGTGGGTTCGAATCCCACCCCTTCCGCCATGTCCCGAAAGTTAGTTGTTTACCGAGAGGTCGGCCACGTCCGATGCATCGCGCACTTGGAGATTCGAACGCCGTTCGACTGGTGGGGCGCGTAAGCGCAAGGGTTAAAAGCGAAGCTCTGAGTCCAGAGCCAAAGCACAGCTTTGGATAATTCCACCCCTTCCGCCAAGCCTAACGATGACGCCGATGAATCCCCGCGGTATCTTAGGCGGCATGAAAGCATCTTACCTTCTATCTTTTCTGTGCGGCGCCGCGGTGACGTTCGGTTTCAGCACGCTTAGCCGATCTAATGCGGAATCCCTACGCCACGTTTACGAACTGCGCCTCTATCACGTCAACGAGGGCAAAATGGATGCTCTAAAAGCTCGCTTTGGCAATTACACCGACTCGATCTTCGAGCGGCACAACATGAAGGGCGTCGGTTATTGGTCGCCCGAAGATGCGCGGAGTTCTCACAACCTGTTTATCTACATTCTGGAGCATCCCAGCCGTCAGGAGGCAGAGAAGAATTGGGCCGCTTTCCAAGCTGATCCGGAATGGCGGAAAGTGAAGGCCGAATCGGAGGCGCACGGGGCGCTGGTGGACCATATCGACCGGTATTTCATGGATCCGACCAGCTTTTCAGCTCTGAACAAGCGCTCAAGCTCGGGACCGCCGGCTGGCTAAAAGCCACCGCGGCCCGTTGATTCAGGCTGAAGTTGACTTCTTGATCCGCTTAGAAAAAGCGGCGCCGGTGTTGCTAAGAGATTCGAACGCCGTTCGACTGATGGGGCGCGTTTCGCGTGAACAGGCCAGGGTGAGGACGATGGAGATGGACAAGGAACGAATCGAATGCGTGCCGGTAGGTTGTCCGCCAAACGCTGGACAGAGTGCGTCGCTTCACGCAAAAGTAAACGCCTCTCAGCCCGTCGTTCATGAGTTTCATAACTCCTGTTTATTTGATTTTTCTCGTAGTCGTCTGGCTGCTGTATTGGAAGCTGCCGCGGCGGGGCCAAAACGTTCTGATCGTTTGCGCAAGTTTCTTTTTTTACGGCTGGTGGGACTGGCGCTTCCTGGCCCTTTTAATCACGACTACCGGGATCGATTATGCGGTTGCGCTGAAAATGGGCGCCGTCAAAAGCCGAACGGTCCGGCTGTGCTGGTTGCTGGTGTCGCTCGTCAGCAATCTGGGCGTCCTCGGCTTCTTCAAATATTTCAACTTTTTTTCGGCGCAGTTCACTCATGTACTGAACGCGATCGGGCTGACGGCAGATCCGATTTTGCTGCGCGTGGTTTTGCCGCTCGGGATCTCGTTCTACACCTTCCAAGCACTCAGTTACACGATTGATGTCTACCGGCGCCGGATGGAACCGGTCCGAGACGTGGTTCAATATTTCTGTTTCATCTCCTTCTTTCCGCATTTAGTCGCGGGCCCGATTAATTTCGCGAAGGACTTGCTTCAGCAATTCGAACACGATCGCCATTTCGACTGGAACGAAGCGACGGACGGCGCCCGGCAGATGTTGCTCGGCTATTTCAAGAAAATGGTGATTGCCGACAATCTTGCGCCGTACGTGAACACTGCCTTTGGCGATGTGACCCATGCCAGCGGCTGGCAATTGCTCTGGGCAACCTACGGGTTCGCGTTTCAAATTTATTGCGATTTTTCCGGTTACACCGACATCGCGATTGGTTCGGCGAAGCTTTTCAATCTGCGGCTGATGCGCAATTTCGCGTATCCATATTTTGCGGAGAGCATTCCCGATTTCTGGCGGCGCTGGCATATCTCACTCTCCACCTGGTTCCGGGAATACGTTTACATTTCGTTAGGCGGAAACCGAACGAGCAAGCCTCGTCAGGCGCTCAATATCATGATCGTGTTTCTGCTCAGCGGTCTCTGGCATGGTGCCAATTGGACTTTCGTGGTGTGGGGCGGACTCCACGGGCTCTTTTACCTCGGTTTCTGGTTCGCGCTGCCACACACGGATGAAAACACAAACCGGTTTTGGTTCATTCGAATGCTCCGGATTTTATTTACCTTCCATCTCGTTTGTTTCGCCTGGATTTTCTTTCGGGCAACCTCGCTGACCGAAGGCTGGACGGTAATCTCAAAAATTGGGAGCGCTGTTCTCGCTGGCCACATGGTGGGACTGCAAATCAAGATTTTGTTGATTGCAGCTGCGTTTTGCTTTGTGGAATGGATCAATCGCAATCGAGCGCACGCCTTCGACATCGCGCGATGGCATCCGATGGCACGATGGAGTTTTTATTACGTGATAGTGTTGATCATTATCGGATATGCAAATCTTCATTACATCCCGTTCATCTACTTCGACTTTTAAATGACGTACGAAAGATCGACAAACAGGTATCCGGGCGCTGGACCGGATACCAAGGAACTGTTCATCGGCGTGGAAGTGCCGAAAGCGCCGGAGACCGCTGCCGCAACAAAAAAGGCGTTGCGAGCCGAGCGCACCGCAATCCGCCAATTCGCCATCCGAGTCGTGGCATTCCTGGCGCCGTTGGCCTTGATCGTATTCGGAATTGAATTGCTCCTGTGGCGGACGGGCGAGACTTGGCCGCTGGAGCGAGTGATTGCCGCGCAGGAAAAGAATCTGCGCACTTTTTTTAGCCGGGACGTATTCGATCACGGTACTTTTCGCTACAAATATCTCCAAGTTCTCCGGCGGCATCCGCAAATTCTCGTGCTCGGTTCATCGCGGGTGATGCAAATCCGCGCCGAAATGTTCGGAGCCCAGGGGGAAGCATTCTACAACTCCGGCGGAATGATTCATTCAATTCAAGATCTGAATCATTTTCTCGAGCGCCTGCCGCCGGACGCAACTCCGAAGATCGTAATCCTTGGAATCGACTTTTGGTGGTTGAATGCCAATACCAAACGAGTGGCCAATGATGCCTTTGCCGTCGGTGTCGAGCGGGATGGAGCTTACGCGTGGCAAGGTCATGGCTATGCGCTTTCCGGTTATGTCAGGCGCCCAAACTCGTTAGGGCGGTTGGTCAGTTATAGCGTAGGAAAAAAACACGACCCGAACGCGATTGGATTGGAGGCGCTTTTTCGCCGGATGGGTTTCCGTCTGGATGGCAGTAAGCGGTTCGATCTGAAAATCCCGAATACTGCGGAAGGCTGGGAGCGGCGTTTGCCTTCACCAAAAAGAATTAATGCAATGTTTCGGAACGGCGACTTTCCGTTCGCGTTTACCAAGGGCGTGTCGCGCCCGTTGCTGGATCAATTAGGCGTTGCCATTTCAACTCTGAAAGCGCGGCACGTTTTCGTCATTGCCTACAGTCCTCCGGTCATTAGCGGTTGGGATCGCGCCGCTTCAACCGCGCCAGGGCAAGAAGATTTTTGGAAAGAGTGTCACCAGATCCTGCCGGAGTATTGTCGATCGCTCGATATCCCATTCTTCGATGTGATCACGCCCCAGCAATTTGGGTTGGATGATCGGTACATGCGCGATCGCTATCACGCCCATGAAACATTCTCTTTGTACATGCTACGCCGCTTTTGCGATGACCCAAGAATCCGGGCCGCGCTGCCCGATGTTCCTGCGATTGCGGAGAGGGCATTGGCTTCTCCGAAAACCAACCCGCTCGTTCCCGATTTGCCTGATCCGACGGCTTCGCCTGAGCGCGATTTGGGCGGACGGGGAAAGGCTGGCGAGGTCCCGGATCAAATTGATTAAGTCGATATGGCGCTGAGGGCGCTCTTCGGACAAGAAAATGTCACAAAATTAGGCTTGATTTGCATCGATTTTCCACCGCATATTGTATGTCCGCCGAACGGCTCCGCTATTACTTGTTATGCGCTGGAATTCACAGGTTGTTAGCTGGGCTGTTGGCAGCAATTCACTGCTAATTCACAACCTAACCTGCATTTCCCGCCATGATTCAACTCAAGCCCGGAATCCCACCTTCTGCTCTGAACAAACCACGCAAAGCAACTGATCGTCGTCAGAATCGCTCAGCGAAAAAGCCGGTTAGCGGTTTGCGTTTTGAGCGGGTGTTCAGCGACGCGGCCCTGAAGCCGTTCGATCAGATCGAATGGGAACATCGGACGGCGGAGATCACGGACGACAGCGGGCAAATTATTTTCAAACAGGAAAACGTGGAGGTGCCAAAGAATTGGAGCGCGCTGGCGACGAAGATCGCAGTCTCCAAATATTTTTACGGCGACATCGCACATGGAACGGATCCGCACAAAGGCGGCCGCGAAAGTTCGGTCCGGCAATTGATTCATCGGGTCACCCGCACCATTACCGATTGGGGAATTGCCGACGGCTATTTCGCGAATGCGGAGGCGGCAGAAATTTTTTACGACGAACTGACCTGGCTTTGCTTGAACCAGCATGGTGCGTTCAATTCGCCGGTCTGGTTCAATGTCGGTTTGTATCATGAGTACGGTATCGGCAAGAACGCCGGGGCCGGAAATTATTTTTATAATCGCGAGACGGGGAAAGCCGAACGGGCACCGACTCAGTATGAATATCCGCAAGGCAGTGCCTGTTTCATTCAGGACGTGGGCGACACGATGGAAGACATCATGCGTTTGGCCACGAGCGAGGCGATGCTCTTTAAGTACGGCAGCGGCACCGGCACCGATCTTTCGACCTTAAGATCGACCAAAGAAAAATTGAGCGGCGGCGGCAAACCGAGCGGTCCGTTGTCGTTCCTCAAAGTCTACGATCAAGTCGCGAACGTGGTGAAAAGCGGCGGGAAAACGCGGCGCGCGGCCAAGATGAACACACTCAAGGATTGGCATCCGGACATCGAGGAGTTCATCGACGCCAAGCAGAAGGAAGAGAAAAAAGCGTGGGCGCTGATTGAGCAGGGATACGACGGCAGTTACAACGGCGACGCATATGGTTCGGTCATGTATCAAAACGAAAATCTGAGCGTGCGCGTAAGCGACGAGTTCATGGAAGCCGCGCTTGAAGGTCGCGAATGGTGGACGCGCCGGGTGATCGACGGTCGACCATGCGAACGGAAGGAGGCGCGCGCGTTGCTGCGAAAAATCGCCGAAGGCACGCACATCTGCGGCGATCCCGGGATGCAGTTCGACACGACGATCCACAAATGGCACACCTGCAAAGGCACTGGCCGGCAAAATTCGACCAATCCATGCAGCGAATATCTGTTCCTTGATAATACCGCCTGCAATCTGGCGTCTCTGAACCTCCTTAGGTTCAAGACCGCCGATGGCGAGTTTGACGTCGAACGGTTCAAATTCGCGGTGCGCATTTTCATCACCGCACAGGAGATTGTGGTCGACAACGCGAGTTACCCGATTAGGGAGATTGCGGAGAACTCGCATATTTTCCGGACGCTTGGGCTTGGTTACGCCAACCTCGGTTCGTTAGTGATGAGTTATGGTTACAGTTACGACAGCGTAGAAGGCCGCGCGCTCTGCGGCGCCGTTACCGGGATCATGACCGGGGAAGCCTACGAACAGAGTGCGCGGATGGCGCGGGCGCTCGGCGCGTTTCCCGGTTACAAAGACGCCCGTTGCAGCGGCGTTCCAAAACCGGTCGCGAAAAACAACATCGCCTCGATGCTCGAAGTGATCGATCTGCATCGTTGTGCGGTGAACGAGATCCCCGATGTCGAAGAATTCGCTTATTTAAAAAAGGAAGCGGCGAAAACTTGGAAGCGTGCATCCGATTTAGGCAAGCGACATGGTTATCGCAACGCGCAAGTGACTGTGCTTGCGCCAACGGGGACAATCAGTTTTCTGATGGATTGCGACACAACCGGCATCGAACCGGACATCGCGCTGGTGAAATACAAACTGCTCGCCGGTGGCGGCATGTTGAAAATTGTCAATCAAACGGTCAAACCGGCACTGGAAAAACTGGGATACAATTCGGAAGAGATCGACCGGATCATTGCGCATATCGACGCCTTCGACACGATCGAAGACGTAACTGATTCGGATGGATCGACAATCTTCTCGGGATTGAAACCGGGGCATTTGCCGATTTTCGATTGCGCATTCAAACCGTTCAAAGGTGAACGATCGCTTAATTATATGGCGCATCTCCGGATGATGGCGGCGGCGCAACCGTTCTTGAGCGGCGCGATTTCTAAAACTGTGAATCTGCCGGAAGCAGCAACAGTCGAGGACATCATGAGCAGCTACATCGAAGGTTGGCGGCTGGGATTGAAGTCGATCGCGATTTATCGCGAGGGATCGAAACGCTCAGCGCCGCTAAACACGCGCAAGACTCGCGACATGGGCGGCACCACGGAAGATGTCGATGTTGCGCTCGATATCACGATTGATCGCGAAGATTTTCAGAAACGGATTCTCGAGCTCGAAGAAGAGTTAACGATGCTGCGCGGGAAGATCGACAAACCGCTGCGTCATCGGATGCCGGACACACGGATGTCGTTAACCCACCGGTTCGAGATTGCCGGACACGAAGGTTATATCACGGTCGGTTTGTACGAAGACGGTCAGCCGGGCGAACTCTTCATCACCATGTCGAAAGAAGGCAGCACCATCGGCGGATTGATGGACACGGTCGGGACTCTGACTTCGATCGCTCTCCAGTATGGCGTCCCATTAGAAAGTTTAGCTAAAAAATTCGCTTATCAACGGTTCGAGCCGAGCGGTTTCACCAAAAATCCTGACATTCGAAACGCGACCAGCATTACCGACTACGTTTTCCGCTGGCTCGCCTGCCAATTTATCAAAGGCTACAAGGAAGCGACATCACCGAGCCGCGGGCAAGGTGAGTTACCGTTGAAAGAAATTCCCGAAATGGAAAAGAAAGCGCTCAACCGGCCGGTGTCGGATTTGGCGCGGACCGGCGGAAATGAATTGATCGACGTGATCACGAGCCATTCGGCGAATGATGGTGAGCCGCAAGTAGTCGGTAACGGCAGCAGCCACGCCGATCGCGTGCAGGAAGCGCTTGGGAACATGTTCATGGACATCATTTGTTCGCATTGCGGCAGCGACAAAGTAATTCGGGCCGGCGCGTGCGGCGTTTGCACGGAGTGCGGGACGAGCCAAGGCTGCAGTTAACGACGCTCCTTTGGCAGCTGCGCGTTGGACAGAAGCGCCTGAATAGCTACACTTCGTGACCCGCCGATCATTCGTCGGCGGGTTCGTTTTTCATGACTGAAACTGAAGTACAACGACAGAAAGAGATTCAGCAGGCCGAAGAACTACTCTTCACCGGCCCGCAAGCGCTCGGTTTCGTCAAAGGCGTCTTCCAGGGGCATTTCGTTTCCGATTGGGTGATGCCATACCCGCGGATCGCGGCAGCGGAACAGCCCGAAATCGACCAGACGCTTAGTGAACTGCGCAAATTTCTGGATGAACATCTTGATGCGCCTGAGATCGATCGGCAGGCGGACATTCCGCGTGATGTGATTGATGGGCTGGGAAGAGTTGGCGTGCTCGGTGCGACTGCGCCGCAAGAACTTGGCGGTCACGGATTCACCCAGATGGCGAACTGCAGAATTTTGGAGGAAATCGGTCGCCGCTGCGCATCGACATCGGTGTTCGTCAATGCGCATCATTCCATCGGCATCCGTGCGTTGTTGCTTTTCGGGACGCAGGAACAGAAGCAACGGTGGTTGCCGAAACTGGTGACCGGCGAACAACTAGGCGCGTTTGCCCTCACCGAAAAAGAAGCCGGCTCGGACGCGGCCAATGTGCAAATGACAGCGACGCCGAGCGCAGACGGATCCCATTTTATTTTGAACGGCGAAAAACGTTACATTACTAACGCAGCGATCGCGCAGGTGTTGACGGTAATGGCGCGGACGCCGGTCCCCGGCAAAGCAGGCAAGACGTCGATCACGGCGTTCCTGGTAACGCCGGACATGCCGGGATTTGAAATCCTCGAGGCGCGCATGCCGAAAATGGGGATTCGCGGTACCGCAACTGGGCGATTTGCGATGCGAGACGTGAAGGTGCCGAAAGAAAATATTCTCGGGCCGGCCGGCAAAGGCTTGAAAGTGGCGCTGACAGTTCTCGATTTTGGTCGCACCACATTCGGCGCGTGTTGTACCGGCGCGGCCAAGACCTGTCTGGAACTCGCAGTCAAACACGCGAATACGCGGAAGCAGTTCAACAAGACGCTCGGCAATTTTCATTTGGTGAAAGAGAAAATCGCGCGGATTGCGGCCGATGCTTATGCGATGGAAGCAATGACGACGATCACCGCATCACTGATCGATCGCGGCCTTGAGGATTACATGCTCGAAACGGCGATGTTGAAAGTGTTCACGACCGAACGGTTGTGGGAGTGCATCAACGACGCCTTCCAGATTCACGGCGGGTCGGCTTACTTTCTCGATCTTCCGCTCGAGCGAATGCTGCGCGATGCGCGGATTAATCAGATCGGCGAAGGGAGCAACGAAGTGTTGACATCGTTCATCGCGCTGGTCGGCATGCGCGGACCGGGAATGGAATTCAAGGAAATCTACGACACGATGTTGAAACCCACGCGCGAAGGCGGGATTGGAAAAGCATGGAGCGCGGGGATGAACCGGCTCGGGGCGACCGTGCGCATTCCGGATGTGCCCGTGCGCAGCTCAGAGTTGCGCACGTTCGCGAATCAGCTCGGCCGATTGATCTGGCGCTTTAATTTCGCGGTCAACCGGTCGCTCATCCTTTATCGCGAGCCGATTCTTGATATGCAGTTGGTCCAGGAAAGAATCGCGGGAGCTGCGATGGATCTTTTTGCATCGACCGCGGTGCTGAGTCGATGGGATTCGGAAATTCAATTCGCACAAGGCAACGGTGAAGCGCCGAATCAAAAGAACACCGCTGCCGAGCTTTTCCTGCGTCAATCGTTCCGGCGAATCCGAAGTTTTCTGGCCGGTCTCAGCGACAACGATGATAAACCGATTCTGGCCGCGGCCGATTCAGCATTAGGGAAAGCGTGATAAATCATCCTTGTATCGGATAGGCGCGCGGTTCAATGCAAGTTTGCTGCAATGGTGCTGTCTTGGCGCCGCGATCCTGTTCTGTGTAGCCGTTGCGTTTGAACTTAACGGTTCTTCGGTTGGAATATGGCGCGAGCTTCTGACCGAGCCAGGTCCAGCGCGCGGGTTGACCTTTTCTACGCCGAAAAGAATTCGAGTGGACGAATGGGGCGTTTGGACGCCGTCGGCGCTTTCGCAAGCTCGGCAAAAACCCGCCTTTTCGACGGAGAATTCCAATCTCGGTGCCGGTCGATCGGCGCTGTTGATGAATGTGCCGGTGGCGTACTACACGACGCTTTTTCGTCCGCAATTTTTCGGCTTTTTTGTTTTCGATTTCGAGCGCGGATTTTCATTTTACTGGTGCGCGAAATTCTTCGGTTTGCTTGTGGCGGCTAGCTGGGCCCTGCGGCAAATCGGAGTGAGCAGCCGTCTATTGGTCGTCTTTGGCGGGGTTTGGGTTTTGTTGTCGAGTTACGTCCAATGGTGGTTTTCATCGCCCGCAATGCTCCCCGACATGCTGGCGAGTTGGTTCGTCTGCCTTGGTTGCGCCGTCAGGTTCTTTGACGATCAACACCTTGGGAAGACCGTGATCCGCCTTCTCTGTTTCATTTTTTTTGGAATCAATTTTGTCCTTTGCCTTTACCCGCCGTATCAAATTCCGCTCGCTCTTTTGTTTATCGGGGTGGTCGTGGGCGTTTGGCGCGAAAGCCGAGCTCACATTGAAGTCGTCTCGATCATACGCGTCTCCGTTTTATTTGCCGTCGCTCTGATAGCAATTGTCCTGATCCTTTTGCCGTTCTGGTTCGACGTGAGATCGACGTTAGCGGTGGTCGCGAACACAGTTTACCCCGGAATGCGGCGCAGCAGCGGCGGTGGCCTGTCATTCTTCAAACTGTTTTCGGGTGTGCTCGGTTTTTTCGAATACGAGCAATCTCATCCTGCCGTTTACGATAACATTTCCGAGGCGAGTAATTTCTATCCGCTCTGGCCGGCGGCAGCTTTTATTGTTTTGACCTCCCGGCTTCGAGCAAAAATGCCGATTTCTCCGCTCCTCGCTATGTTAGCGATTTTTCTCATCGGCTCGAGCCTTTACTGTGTCGTGCCGCTGCCCGAATGGTTGCTGCGCATAACATTATTGAATTTTGCGACCGAGCCGCGCGCTCTGCTTGCTCTCGGCATCGCAAATGTTCTTTTTTGCTGTCTGTTTTTGGATCGGTACCGGACGGCGATTCTTTCAGGGCGGAGCGTCGCCGCAGGCGGAATTCTTCTCTGGCTGGGAATTCTTGTTATGCTGTGGTGCGCTCGAACTCAAGACGCCGTCTATTTTTCCGATCCATGGCATTGGATTCAGCCGCTCGCCATCGCGGCCCTGATCCTGTCGCTCTTTTTTTGGGAGCGATTGCGCTATCGGCTGCTGCCGGTTGTTCTCGGCCTACTCTTGATTTCCAGCAATGGCGCGATCAACCCGGTGATGCGGGGTCTTTCACCTTTGCTCGATTCCGCAGCATTCAACGCAATCAATCGAATTCGCTCCGCCCATCCAGAAGATAAATGGATTGTCTATCACACGCGCTATTTCGCGCAGCTGGTCAAGGCCACCGGTGCGACTGTTTTTAACGGCACGAAGATTGTGCCGGACCTGCCATTGATGCGTCAACTTGATCCTAGTGGCGCGAATGAGTTCGTATACAACCGTTATGCAAATATTGGATGCGAAGTGTCTCGACTGTCACACGAAGCGAGCGCAAGTTTGGTCTATCCCGATTACTATATCTGGTTCTTGCCGCCGGATTTGCCGGCCCTGAGCGAATCGGGATATCGCTACGTACTTATTCCGAAGGAATGGCCAGAGGCGGCCGCTTATAGATTCGTGCTCGTCGAAAAAGTTTCACCCGGAGATCTCTGGATTTACCGTCGGGAAAAATAATCCGCTACAGTGGCTTCAACATCTGCAGCGCCTCAAGCAGATCGTGAGTGATCAGTTCGTAGAGCGGGTAACGCACCGCCAGGACAACGTACTGATGGAACTCGATCGCCGCGAGCAGTACGACGGCGGCGGCGATGACGGCATTTCGATATTGTTTTGCCCACGAAGCCAGTGCCACGATTTCACTAAAGGCAAGGAAGCGCAGTGGCAAGTCCCACATGTTCGCGTAACGGAGGTTCATTCCGTACTTCACATTGCACATCACCAGATAGCTGGCCGCGATAAAGATCGACATGAAGAGTTCCGGTTTCATGGTGCGGTTCAATCGAAAGGTTGTCCCGAGGGCGAGAATCAGAACGATCGGGCTGACCAGGAGAAGATCGACCAGGTAACGGTACCATGGTCCGTCGCCGGTCAGAATGGCGAAGGGGAGTTGGAAATTTTTGCCGACCGACAATTGATAACTTTGAATAAACACATCGATGCCGCCGGCGAGAAAAATCAAAGCGACAACACCGAGCAGCGGGCCAAGGAGTGTGGCAATGACAACTTCACGCGTGACGGTTCCGAATTGTAGCCAGCGATTTGTGATGAGCAGAACGACGAGCGCAATCCAGACGAAAAATGAATTCTCCTTCGTGAGAACGAGCAGCACGAGCGCGGCGATGTAGCCAGCTAACCGCAGCCAATCAGGTGGCGTCTGCAGATTTTCCCAGAACAACCAAAGCACGAGGGTCGCCCAGAAAGTAAAGAATCCATCGACGAGCGCGTGTTGAGACATGTGAAGTTGTGTCGGAGCGACGGTCACCAGTGCGGCCACCGCGATTGCCCAAGTCGGTCCACGAAGTCGCCAGACAAACAGCGTCCCGAGCGCGAGCGTTAGCATGCTGAAGAACGCTGCAACTTGATGAAGCGCTTCGAGCGTTTCAGATCTAAAAATTGAGTGCCAAACGTAAGCGGTAAATATGTAAAGGAAGCGAAGCGGCGGCAGGATTGAGCCTGTCCGCTCCTTCTGCACCTCGATATAAGCCTGAACAATTCCCGGATAGCCGCTAACACCATCTGCGATCAGGCCGTTCGTGTACTTTCGGTATAGTTCCTCGTCGAATCCAAGTCTCACGAAAGCGGGCTGCGGATGAAGAGATGCAATCGAGTGTAGCGGCGCACTCGGCGAGAAAGCGTGCGGCGTAATCCGCAGGAAAATTCCAATGGCGAGGATAATCGCCAGCAGGGCGATGTCGATCTTGCGCCCTCGAAATTTTGGATGATCCATCAGACTGCAGCGTGACACCGCACGTTTAACCGGTTTGAGGATCAAGAGCAAAATTTAAACCCGACCGGGGTTCTAAGGCGGGATATCCTGAAAGGAGCTGCCCAGGCCAGGAACTTGCTCATTTCGAGTCGGAATGAAGATGTCCCCACAACTCCCTCCGGCAGAACTTGCCGTGGTAATGCCCGTCTATAATGAGGCAGCCAATATCGCCGCCGTCTTGGAAGAATGGTTTAGTTGCCTTCGAATAGTCTGTCCGAATTTTCTTCTCTTTGCCGTCAACGACGGCTCGAAAGATGAGACTGGGAAAATCCTTGCTTCACTGCAGGAAAAGCTTGGGCCGCGGATCCGTGTCGCGAACAAAATGAACTCCGGTCATGGCCTCACCTGCCGGGATGGTTACGAGTTGGCATTGGCCGAAGGCGTCGAGTGGATTTTTCAAATCGATTCAGATGGGCAATGTGATCCTGCATTTTTCAGCACGCTTTACCGCAATCGCACGGAGGCTGATTGTATCTTTGGTTATCGCAGCAGTCGAGATGATGGGTTCGGTCGCATAATTGTCTCGTACTGTTGCCGGTTATTACTTTGGTTGTTGACCGGAACGTATCTCACGGACCCGAACGTCCCGTATCGGCTGATCCGGGCGAAAGCGCTGAGAAAGGCGCTTCGGCGGGTGCCGGCTGATTTTGAACTTCAAAATATCGGCCTCACCTTCGTACTGAAACAACACTCGGAGCTGGTTTGGAAATACTTTCCCATCCACTTCCGAGCGCGGCGTGGCGGTGAGAACAGTATCAACTACCGCAAGATCGCGAAGATGGGGATCAATCTTCTACGCGACTTCCGCCGGATCACCCATGAAGATACTCATACTTGGTGGCGGCCCCGCTGGCCTCGGCGCCGCCTGGCGTCTTAACGAGCTAGGGCACGGCGATTGGCAGTTGCTGGAAGCGAACGATTACGCTGGCGGTCTCGCGTCTTCGTTTCGCGACAAGCAAGGTTTTTCTTGGGACATCGGCGGCCACGTCCAGTTTTCGCATTACGACTACTTCGACGCGCTGATGCACAAACTCATTCCGAAAGAAGGTTGGCTGACGCACGAACGGGAATCCTGGGTCTGGATTCGTAATCGTTTCGTTCCCTATCCGTTTCAAAACAATCTGCATCGGCTCCCTCGTGAAGAGATCGCCCGTTGTTTAAACGGACTGGTCGAAATTCAGAAAAACGGATCGCACAAGCCACGGAATTTCAAGGAATGGATTCTGGCCACGTTTGGAAGAGGTATCGCGGAAATTTTTCTTTTGCCTTATAACTTTAAAGTCTGGGCTTATCCGCCCGAACAAATGCAGCACAGTTGGGTTGGTGATCGCGTCGCAGTCACCGATCTCTCGTGCGTGCTTTACAATCTTGTTTTCGAGAAAGACGATGTCTCATGGGGGCCAAACAATGTTTTTCATTTTCCCAAGCGCGGCGGCACCGGCGCGATTTGGAGCGCGTGCGCTGCGCGACTGCCAAGAGAAAGAATGTATTTCCAGAGTCGGGTTCAGAAAATCGATTCGGCAGCGAAGCGAGTGACGACGACTGACGGCAGAGAATGGGATTATGATGCGCTCGTCAGTACCTTGCCGTTAACGGAGCTAGTGCGCCTAAGCGGTCGCGATGAATTCTCCGATCTGGCAGCCTCAGGCTTGAAACACTCCAGCGCCAACATTGTCGGCATCGGTTTGGAAGGAAAACCTCCGGAACATTTGAAGACAAAATGTTGGATGTATTTTCCGGAAAACGATTGTCCGTTTTATCGGGTGACGGTGTTCAGCAATTACTCGCCGGATAATGTCCCCGACAGCCAGAATAATTGGTCGCTGATGACCGAGACCTCCGAGTCCGATCAGAAACCAGTCGATCATCAGGCGCTTCTGCAACAGACGATCGACGGTTTGCGTAACACGCAGCTCATGAACGGCGATAAGATTCTTTCCACCTGGACCTATCGGGCGAAGTACGGCTATCCGACGCCGGGCTTGGATCGAGACAAGGCGCTGGCGCAAATTCTGCCGGCGCTGGAGGCCGACAATATTTACTCGCGCGGCCGATTTGGGGCGTGGAAGTACGAAGTCAGCAACCAGGATCATTCATTCATGCAGGGACTGGAAGTTGTTGAGCGGCTCCTTCACGGACAGCCCGAAATAACATTCGCCGATCCAAATTACGCCAACAGCAAGAAGCACCCGTTTCCGTTCGAACGATGGATAAATTGAAACGATTGCTGCCGGTAGCGGCGTTGGTCGGACTTTGTGCGCTGATTTTTTCCCTCCGGTTGCACACCTATAACGAACCGCTCGAGCGCGACCTGACTACTTACGCCGTGATCGCGCATGAGATGCTGGAGGGCAAGTCTCTCTACAGCGAGCTGTGGGACCATAAGCCGCCCGCGATCCACGTGACCTACGCAGCCGCTGAACTTGCTGCTGGGTATGGCCGTAACTCAATTTTCTTAATGAATGTCGTGGCTGCAATTGCGACATTGTTCGCCTGTTATGTCGTCGGGTCCGCCGGAGGCGCCGGACGTTTTGGCGGATTGACTGCTGCCGCGGTTTGGACACTCGTCTCGGGTGATTTAGCAATCGAAGGCAATCAACCAAACACAGAGGTATTTCTCAATGCATGTCTGGCTACTGCATTCGCGATTCTTGTGCGCTCGGAAAGAAGGGGCGGTATTCTTGGGTTCCGCGGCGCATTGTTAGCCGGGCTCCTTTTTGGTGTTGCATCGCTTTATAAGCAGATCGCGATTATTCACCCAGTTTTGCTTGGAGCCGTATACGTAATATCAGCGCCGAACGCCGCCCGCAGGAAGGCCTTTGTTGATGTTGTGGTGATTGGCGCGATTGGCATTGTTTTGTGGGCGTTGGTACTTGGGTACTTTGCACTGCGCGGACATGCTGGAGCATTTATCGATGCCGTTTTCAACTACAATCGTTGGTACTCGGCCAACGTAGGGCAGAGTCATCCGTCAAACGTGATGGCGCCAGATGTGTTTACCGTAATCGTTTGCATCGGAACTCTCGCGCTAAGTGGGATGGTCCTTGGACTGGTTTTCGGCCCGTGCCGGCAATGGACTTTGCTTATCGCTTTTGCGATCGCTTCTTCGATTGCGATACTGTTACCGGGTGGATTCTTTCAGCACTACTATCAGCTGTTGCTGCCTCCTCTTGCAATCGGCGTCGGCTGGGCCGTTTCGCTGCTGAGACGCATTCTGCCCGGCCGGCCGAGTTGGCTTGCTTATGCAACCAGTGTCGTTTTGCTTGTCACTTTGGCGTTTATGGAAGCGCCTTGCTATCGTGATTCGGCGACAATCTGGTCCTTCAAAAAATACGGCGTTATCTTCCTGGAGACCGACAAGCTGGCACGTGGCATCGACAATTTACTGTTGCCTAATGAAACATTTTACGAATGGGGAAATGAGACTGGGCTTTACTTTACCAGCAGACGTCGCCCGCCGTCTGGGATTATCTTTGCCTATCCAACCCAAGATGGGCCACTTGCCTCACAGTTGTCACGGCGTTTGTTGGACGACTTAAAGCAAACCAGGCCGGAATTAATCGTCCTCTCGCGCAAAGCGCTGGAACGAGTCGGAGACGCTGGTCCGGTCCTCGCTTGGTCTAAGGAAGAGTACCGGCCCTTTTCCGATACCGGACTGTTTCTCCTGTTCGTGCGAAGGGGCAGCAGACTAGACACTCAACGAACAACGTTCGCTAACGGGCCCACATATTTTTGATCTGGAACCGTACGGCTAAAAATGAATCGACTGAATAATCCAAGAGAAAATTCGGTTTACCATCTATACGCTTTCAGCGCGTAGCTTCAGAAGCCTAAGCAAGCGCAACTCAAGCTCGCCTTCAGCGGTCTTCAGCCAGAGCGTTATCGCGCCGGCCACGATAACGAGCCACGGTAACAAAGACCATACAATCCAATGCTGTTGCGAATCATCCATCGCCAGCGCGACCGACCATGGCAAACCGCCTGACGTAATGTTATAGAAAGCGAACAAGAAAATCGAGCTCGAGATCATCACACATGCATAAAGCGCGGGCGCCAAAACCAGCATGAACGGTGCGAGCCAGATCAAGTATTGTGGGCAAACCCCTGGCGCAAAAACAAAGAAGACTAGCCAAGTGTAGGCAAGCGAATTGATGAAGACGCGGCCACGGGCGAGCCGATTTCGCCATCCGATCCAAATCGCACCGCCCATGACGATCACTTTAAGAACAATCATGATAAAGATCTGAGCGGGCCCAAGATCAAGAAACGACAGCCGGCTAAACTGACTGAACCCCGTTAATCGGACCAAATAAGTAATTCCCCAGACTCCCCAATAGCTTCCGTAAGCGAGGACGTTTTTCGCAAACAACGCCGGAAAATTCAGCAAGGGCTCAATCCACAAAACCAGGGTAGTGATTGCGCCGGCAATCAGAAAACGGCCACTCCTGTCTTGCGACAGCCAAAAGAAAACAAACGCCGGCAAAAAAAGAAGCGGCACAATTTTGATCTGGCAACTGAGCGCAAACAATAGTCCGGCCCACGCCGGTCGATTCCGGAGGCACATCCAAACAGCGCAAACCAAGAGAAACAACATCACGGGGTCGCTGTTCCCGTGAAATCCCGACACCATCAACGACACCGGGCTGAGCGCGAAAAGCGCCAGCGCCCAAGTTGGAATGCGCAGGTCCGTCTTGCTCATTCGTAGCAAAATCAGGACGACCAGAAAATCTGCGATTATTCCGGGCAACCGGAGTAGAAATGGAAAATGAATCCCGAGGTCTTGACACCATTGGTGTTCCGTCAGGAAAAAGATTCCCTGCAAAAAATAAGCTGTTAGTGGCGGATGATTAAAATAGCGGCTGTGCTCATAAGTCCACTGCAGCCCATGTTCGCTTAGCACTCTGGCGAATCCATAAAAAAACACAACGTCATTTGTGCCGATGGTGTTATAAGCGATCGCGAGTTTCAACGTCATCGCGATGAGCGCGAGCGCGACAACGAAAACAGTCCGCAAATCGCGAGTGGGGCTCATTCGCAGAGGTCGAGCAGCTTCAGTGCCTTCGTCTGAAATCGACTGCTGGCCTCAACGTGAGTTTTCGTTGATCCGTTCCTTTAAGGCGGTGAATTCCGGGCGACCTGGCTCTAGCCCGATCGCGATCTCGATTTCGATTCGGGCTGCCGGGCGATTATTTTCAGCGAACAATGTCTTAGCGAGAAGAAAATGGGTTTTGGCATTGCGTGGATCGACATCTTCCGCGCGACGAAACCATTTTTCGGCTTCGCTGTAATCCTTCGCATCGAGAGCGATGACGCCGAGATTATTGAAAGCGCCCTTGTGTTGCCGATCCAGATTCAAAACGGCGCGATAAAACGCTTGCGCTGCGGACGGATCATTTTGGGCGAAACGGAGGTTCCCGAGGGCAAAAAGTGTTTCCGAATTTTCCGGCACGTAGGCATACGCGATGGCAAGTTTTTTTCCCGCAAGCGGGAGATTGTTCGATTCCAGCGCCTGCCAACCTGAATTGTAGGCGTCGAGCGCCCAAAGTGACGGATCGCTTTGCGGCCAGGCGACGAAAATTGTCGACGCGACGAGGAGCGCGAGGTAGATCGCACTATTCTTGAGATCGCGTGCGGCGAACGCTTCCCAGAAGATCGACAACCCGAGCGCGGCGAAGATCAACAATCCCGGAACGGCCACGAGTCGATAGCGTTCAGTAATGAAAACGGCAAGCAGGGCGAACATCGACAATAGGACTGCCGCAAGAACCCACCGAGATCGCGCCGCAAGCCAGCATCCGAGGAAGATTCCTGGAATCGCAAGCGCGGCGACGATTCCAAAAGAAAGA
>Ga0193750_1000041_pt1 | contig 58616 bp, 56 predicted proteins | sample L1c1metaG_FD_160569 | JGI IMG/M metagenome (GOLD analysis project Ga0193750, IMG submission 160569) | Soil microbial communities from a riparian zone of the East river system, Colorado, United States - L1c1 | ecosystem: Environmental > Terrestrial > Soil > Riparian zone | place: USA: East River... | reverse complement strand
TTGTTCACGAGCAGGTCGATTGGGTGCCGCCCGACTTCGGCAACGAGATCGGAAACGCCACGCGCCGTCGCGAGATCGTGAATCAGTGGCGTCACCTTCGCACATTGCGGCTCGACAACTTTGCACGTTTCCGCGAGCGCCACCGTGTCGCGTCCGTGCAAAAGCAGTTCCACATCTTTGCCAGCTAGCTTTTCGGCAATGGCGCGACCGATCCCGCGGCTTGCGCCTGTGATGAGATATCGTTTCATTCGCAAATACTGTAGCGGCGGTCTATGACCGCCGACCAATCGATTTTCGGCGCTCATAGAGCGCCGCTACAGTTCACGTTCGCCGCAAAGTAAACCGGTTGTTTGTCGTTTCCCATAGACGCAACCGCACTAGTTGTTGATTCACGCGATTATCAATCTTTGGCCAAAGCGCGCGCACGATGTCCTCGCCAGTTGAAGGCGCCCCGCGAAAATCCTCCGTTTCCAGGTCCAGGTGGCGATCCTGCCATGGTTTCAGTGATTCATGAATCGCGTCGTTCAAGGCAAGGAAATCGTAAAGCGTTCCGCTGCGCTCATCGTATTCGCCTCCGACTGTTGTCTCTGTCAGGTAACGATGACCGTGGCCGGTCGGATTGTTGCACTTACCATAAAGCCTCATATTCTCGGCATCGGAAAGCGTCGCCGTATGCAATCGATGTGCCGCGTAAAACGGTACCTGTAGCCCCAAAAGAATCGTGTTGTCTTTCCGTGCTTCGGCAAAGAAATCGGCCCGCTCTTGCAAACGAACCCGATCCAGTGGCATCATCGATTTGACGCGTTCGTAGATGTATTCGGCCAGGCTCTCCGTGGTTAGCGGCCGTTCTTTTAGTCCGATTACTTCGTTAAGATACTGGTGATCGAGTTCGGCGCGCAACGCGCGAACACAGGTGTCGATTTCGTCGTAGCGGATCAAAGGCCGTTTAAGATCGAGTTGTTCCGCTCGAAAGGTGAGCCGGCCGCGATAATTGTGCCCGTGCGGTGCAGTAGCCGGCCCAAACAGCCGGGCGTTTTCCTCCGGGCTCAGATGCGGTGACATCGTTCTGCGCGCCGCTGAGAATTCGAACCAATAATTTGCTTCACACGCACCAGAGAAATAGTACGTGGCGCTCCGCTCGGGGGACTCGCTCAAGTGGCAAAGGGACAGTTCTGCTTCCACGTCCCAAAACAGCGGCGCGACATCGCAGTAAAGCTGACGGACAACGTTCTCTGCAGTCGGCGGAACCTCGCGAAACGACGGATTGTCCTGGTTTAGAAATTTGTGATCGAAACCATCGCGAAGAACCTTTTCGGCGCGCTCCTTAATTTCGCTGATGTTGATCAGCATCCCAGTTGCTGGATCGACCGGACCGGTGAAGACGAAATAGGCAATGTAATTGCGGCCGCTGCCATAGCGCGCATTTGTTTCCGGTCCAAACGCTGTTGCGTTCTCCTTGTCAGTCCAACCGGCGACATGCAAGCGTCGCGATGCGGAAAATTCCAGGCGTTTGCTGACGGTCAGGAGCATCTTGCGAATAATTGTAGGCCGTCTCTGCGAGGCGGCATTTAAATTCGAGGCGTCTGACACAGACGCCCTACAGTCAATCGTTCAGCAGCGACAGAAACTCGGAACGCGTTCGCGCGTCCTCTTTGAAAACGCCAAGCAAACATGACGTTTTCATCACCGAATTTTGCTTTTCAACTCCGCGCATCATCATGCAGAGATGTTTGGCCTCGATGACCACACCGACGCCGCGGGGATGGAGCGCCTTCATTAACGCGTCGGCAATTTGCATCGTCAGGTTCTCCTGGATCTGGAGCCGGCGCGCGAACATGTCCACAATCCGCGCAGTCTTCGACAAACCAACGACTTTGCCGTTGGGTATGTAAGCGACGTGCGCCTTACCGATAAACGGAAGCAAATGGTGCTCGCATAACGAATACAGCTCGATGTCTTTGACTAGAACGATTTCGCTGGCTTCGGATTCGAAGAGCGCATTGTTGATTATTCCATCCAAGCTTTGCCTGTAACCGGCGGTCAAAAATTCGAATGCGCGCGCTGCGCGGCCCGGTGTTCTAACCAGTCCTTCGCGCTGCGGATCTTCGCCAATGGCTTCGAGCAAGCCCAGAAACGATTGCTCCATACTTGCGACCCGTGCGGCGCCGCAGCGTTGAATCTTGCTGATTCGGCGTTCAGCCGCTTGCAACTCAGTTTCGGTTTCGGAATTTCCGTCCCGCATTGGATTAACTTAGCGTGACTGCGCGCCGCCTCAAGGAGTGACGGCTTCAAAGCCGTCACGCTAGATCGACGGCTGCCCAAGCCGTCGTTCCTTGCAATCAATCCAGCCAGCTCAACGGATATTTTTCGTCGTCCAGCGCGACGGCCGCTTCGGTCAACTCGAGTGTGTGTTGCGTATCGAACATGACTGCGAGCTCTTCTGTGCGGGTCGCGTTTTTGCTCGCCATGATCGTTCCCGGATGCGGCCCGTGCGGGATGCCGCGGGGATGCAGCGTGATCGACGCCGGTTCAATTCCACGGCGCGATCCGAAATTACCGCGCACGTAAAATAAAACTTCATCGGCTTCGACGTTGTCGTGCACCCACGGAATTTTCACGGCCTCGGGATGCGTATCCAAAAAGCGCGGCGCGAATGTGCACACCACATAACCGCGAATTTCAAAGGTCTGATGAATGGGCGGCGGTTGATGCACCGTGCCGGTGATCGGTTCGAAATCCTGGGCATTGAATGTGAAGGGATAAACGTAGCCGTCCCAACCGACGACATCGAACGGATGATGAGCCATCGTTACGCAGGTCCAGCGCGGGCCGTCCTTAACCAGGATTTCCGTGTCCTCTTCCTTGTCGATTGTATTGAGCTCAGTCGGGCCGTGAAAATCGCGCTCCGAATAAGGCGCTCCCATTTTGATTTGGCCTTCCTGATTCAAATAACGCTTCGGAATTCGCACCGGACCGCTTGATTCGAGGATGAGATAATCTTCCTCTTCTACCTTATCGGGCACGAGCCGGTAAGTGATGCCGCGCGGGATGACGATGTAATCCTCCGCGCGATAACGTTGCTTTCCGAAAATCGTTTCAACTGTACCGCCGCCTTTAAAGACAAAGATGATCTCATCGGCGCCGCCGTTCTTATAATACTCGAACTTACCGTACGGTTTTTCGGGGCGCGCGCGCCATGCGGTCATGTCCTGATTGAAAAGAATCGGAATGCGGCCGCTGTAGAGATCGCCCTTTCGCGCAATATTCGCCGTGCGCAAATGATGGTGTCGCAGCGGGCTATCGGCCGCTTTCTTCAGTTCTTCGCACTTCAACAGCTTGACGCTGCGCACGCGCGTGGGCGGACGCAGATGATACATGATTGAGTAGGCTTCGTTAAAACCTTCCGTCGTAATGACGTGCTCGTAAGCGATGCCTTCATTCTTGAACGTCGGCGTCGCACCGTTGCGATGAAACCAGATGTGATGCTTTCTCGGTATCTCGCCAACTTTTTGGTAATACGGCATTGTCGATTCTCCTGTTTTGAATCCGATTAACTCCTCACCCTCCACTCTCCTCTTCGTTGAGGAGAGGCGACTCATTCGGCTTAGTCGCCGTACGATCACGGCGCGTCTGTCTGCTACTCGCCTCTCCCCTGCGAGGGGAGAGGATGAAGGTGAGGGGTGAACTCTGTCGTTCCATTTACAAATTGCCTCGCCTGTCCTGCTCTTTCTCGAGCGCTTCGAATAGCGCTTTGAAATTGCCTTTGCCGAAACTCTTCGCGCCTTTGCGCTGAATGATCTCGAAAAAGAGCGTCGGTCGATCCTCAACCGGCTTGGTGAAGATTTGCAGCAGATAACCCTCGTTGTCACGATCGACCAAAATGCCGAGTCGCTTTAGCGGCTCAAGGTCTTCGTCGATGTGGCCGACACGAGCGGGCAACTCATCGTAATAGGTTGATGGAATATTCAGGAACTCGATCCCGCGCTTCTGAATCTCGGTCACTGTCTTGACGATATCTTTGGTCGCGATCGCCACGTGCTGCACGCCTTCGCCATCGTAGAAGTCGAGATATTCTTCCACCTGCGATTTCTTTTTGCCCTCGGCCGGCTCGTTGATCGGAAACTTCACAAAACCATTTCCGTTACTCATGACCTTGCTCATCAACGCCGAGTATTCGGTCGAGATGTCTTTGTCGTCGAAGGTCAGGATGTTTTTGAATCCCATCACGTCCTCGTAAAATTTCACCCACGGATTCATCTGGTTCCAACCGACGTTGCCCACGCAATGATCGACATATTGCAGGCCAGTCTCGGACGGGCGGTAATCCGACTCCCATTTTTCGAACCCTGGCATGAACACACCGCTGTAATCTTCGCGCTCGATAAAAAGATGCACCACTTCGCCGTAAGTGTGAATACCGCTCATGACCACCTGTCCGGCATCATCTTTGAGCGTGGTCGGCTTCATGAAACTTTTGCCACCGCGCTTCGTCGTTTCCTCCCAGGCTGAAGTCGCGTCCTTCACTTTCAACGCAATCATTTTCACGCCGTCGCCATGTTTGGCAATGTGATCGGCAATCGGATTCTCCATCCGCAGCGGCGTCGTTAGGAGAAATGTGAGTTTGTTCTGACGAATCGCGTAGCTCACGCGATCCTTGGTTCCCGTCTCCGGTCCCGAGTAGGCGAGACTCTGGAATCCGAAAGCCGTTTTGTAGAAATGGGCTGCTTGTTTGGCGTTGCCGACATAGAACTCAACATAGTCGGTGCCCTCCAGCGGCAAAAAATCAGCTTCTACCGCCGGAGCTTTTTCGGGAACAGCAATTGTCGTTGGCATAATGACCTCCTAAATTTCTCGCGCTAAGCGCGCCTCCTAAATATAAGATCGACAGTGATGCCTCGCAAGGTTGCGTGGCACGGAGACAGCGTCTTCGTCGTTTTCGCCAAGCGACACGGCTTGTGGCAGACCGTCGAAAAGCCGTTTAGTGGCTATACCCGAGGCCGTTTTGGCACATTCAAGAGCGTAACTCCTCTTTCGCGGAGCCCGTCAATTAACGCCTTCTCTGACTGAGCATTCAGCTTTATTACCTGCTCTTTTGCCAATCGTGTGAACTCTTCACCTGCGTAAACGTGGAACGGAATGAAGGTAATAAATATTTCCCGCGTTAGACCAATACATTTGCGGTTGTGATCCAACACTAGCGTCTCTCGATTCATCCAAGCATCGATCCAGTGATCGTGATTTTGATCATCGTAGCGTGTCGTGCCCAACAGATGATAAGCCAATGTCCCTAAATGATAAGCGTGCTGCCGTTTCCATCTGCCGCCCGGCTGAAACGACTTGCCCACGTACCAAGCGGAATTGGATGTTGTGTGTGCGACATACAAATGTGGCTGATTTTTCAGTAGGCGGTAAGCCAGTTCCGCTTGATCCGAGAACCGGAACCCTCTCTCATCAAAAAGAACCAAAAGCGGATTCCCATCGTCGGCCTTAAAAAGCGGCAACCGGTGTTGCCGAATGTATTCAAGCAACCTGTCCAGATCACGTATATCCATACTCTAGAGTACGACCGACAACCGCCTGTCGCAAAGTCGCTGGAAACCTCCACCCTACTTGTATATGGAACCAACTCGCCTACCGCGTCGTCAGTGTGGTGAAGGCGGGAGGAATCTGTTATTGTGTTCCGTCTTCTCTGAATGAATCGGCTGTATTTCGGCGACAATCTGAAATGGCTTTCTGATCGGAAAGAATTTCCCGATGCCAGTGTTGATCTGGTTTATCTCGATCCGCCGTTTAACTCGAACGCCGATTACAATGTCCTCTTTCGCGAACCGAGTGGGCAAGTAAGCCAGGCGCAATTCCACGCCTTTACTGATACGTGGAGCTGGGCCGACGCCGCCGACACCTACCACGCATTCATCGATACCTGCCCGAACGTCGCAGTCGTCGAGCTGATGGAAGTGCTCCAAAGCTTTCTGAAACATTCACCAATGATGGCTTATCTGGCGATGATGGCCCCGCGCCTCGTCGAACTTCATCGCGTCGTCAAACCAACCGGCAGCCTCTATCTGCATTGCGATCCAACGGCGAGCCACTATCTCCGAATACTTCTTGATGAAATTTTCGGAGCCGAGCGTTTCCAAAATGAAATTGCTTGGAAAAGAACGACGGCGCATAACGATCCTAAGCGCTTTGGAAGAATTGGTGACCGGCTGTTATTTTTTTCCAGAGGGTCTGGAAAAACCTTTAACCGTATTGCCGGCGCCTACTCACAAGAGCAACTCAAGCGTTACAAATATGAAGATGAAAACGGTCTATTTCGCGCCGAGAACCTTACTGCTCCCCATTTTTCCGAAACCAGAACCATTGAATGGCGAGGAACACACCCAGGGGCAAATCGGCAATGGCGATTCTCAATCGAGGAACTCGAGCGATTGTACTTCGAAGGACGCATCCTTCTTCAGCGCAAGGGGCAGCCCCGCAAAGATGGGTTAAAAGAATATCTGCACGAAGCGGAGGGACCGCCACTCCAAGATATCTGGATCGATATCGGTCTCGGCCCAACTGCTGGAGAACGTCTCGGGTACCAAACGCAAAAGCCCCTTGCCTTGTTGGAGCGCATCATTAGTGCCTCAAGCAACCCCGGCGACGTTGTGCTCGATCCATTCTGCGGATGCGGTACGACTATTCACGCCGCGCAGAAACTCGGGCGACAATGGATTGGGATCGACATCACTTATCTCGCGATCAATCTGATCAAGCGCAGATTAAAAGACGCTTTCGGCGAAGAAATCGAGTTCGCAGAGAAAGGCCAGCCGACCGATTTCGAAAGCGCAAAGCGACTCGCTGCGCTCGACAAATTCCAATTCCAGCATTGGGCATTGTCATTGATTGGTGCGCGCCCGCTAAGAGAAGGCGAAGGCAAAGGCGCAGACCGCGGAGTAGATGGTCTGCTCTACTTTTATGAAACCGAGCGAACAGACATTCCCGGCCGAGTGAGGGAAGAACCGCTGCCGCGAAGCGAACCGGTGCACCGAGAGAAAATCATTGTGCAAGTCAAGGGCGGCGGAGTGAACCGCGGCGATGTTGCGACGCTTCTTGGCGACGTTGAAAACCAAAAGGCGGCCGGCGGCGTGTTGATCACGCTGGAAAAGCCGAGCAAACAAATGCGCACCGAAGCCGCGGATGCCGGTCGCTACACATCCAAGCTCTGGCACGACAAAGATTATCCGCGCATCCAAATTCTAACCGTCGAAGGTCTGCTCAACGGCACCGACCGCATCGACGCCCCGCCGCAAATCAATCCATTCGCCATGGCTGCACGCGAACAAACGCGTGAGAAACAAACGGAAATGCTGTGAATGTGGATCTGGACATAACCCAATCTCTTAAAGATACGGAAAACGCATTACGTGACTTCATTGCCGCAGTTCTTGAGAAAGCTAACGGCACGGACTGGTATAAGAGTTGTGGCGTTTCGGCCGACCGCCTCAACAAATGGCGGAAGCGGCACGATGATGAAGTAAAACGTCAGCGTGCCGGAACAGTCGAGCCGCGTTTGATTTACTATGCAGATTTCTACGACCTAGGAACAATCATCGAGAAGAATTGGTCATTTTTTAAAGATGTTTTCGGTCAACTAGATCGATTGCGAGTTTATCTTCACGACTTAGAAAGGTTTCGGGATCCTGATGCTCATCGCCGCGAGCTTCTCCTGCATCAAAAGCATCTTGTTCTTGGAATTGGCGGCGAGATTCGCGCGCGGATCATTCAATACCGAAATAAGCTCGACACAATAGACGCATATTTTCCTCGGGTTGAAAGTGCGAGGGATAGTCTGGGCAACGTATACATCGCTGGCGAGTTTCGGTCGCCTGTTTATGCTCCGCAGACGTTGCGCCCGGACGACGTAGTCGATTTTACAGTTACAGCGAGCGATCCTGTCGGTGATTCGCTTTCATATCGTTTAGCCATCAACGAGTTCGAGCGCTCAGAGTGGCAACAGAACAACAGCTTTTCTGTGCGCGTGGAGGAGAAACACATTGGACGATATTTTTCTGTCGCGATTCATTTGAAGAGTCCACGCGACCATCACGCTGGGTCTGGGGGTTATGACGACAAAGCTGAATTCGTCTACACCGTCCTCCCGCGGAAGGGGCGCTGAACTGCCAGAGGGAGCTCGAACCCTTTAACCTCTTCCCATGAATTCGCATTGCGTTATCGTTGAACTCCGGCAAGGAACGCGCGAATGGCGGGAGTGGCGTCACAAGGGAATTGGTTCGTCCGACGCCTCGATCATTATGGGTGAGAGCAAATTCAAACGCCCATGGGACTTGCTGCAAGAGAAGCGCGGACCATGCCCAGATTGTCCGCCAAACCAAGCTATGGCTCGCGGCATTGAAGACGAGCCTGACGCTCGACAACAGTATGCAATTCGGACAGGAAGAACTGTTGGGTCTGTGTGCCTACAAAGCACTCGATACGGATGGTTGCGCGCAAGCCTTGATGGTTTCGCTTCTACCCGCGACGCGGTCGTCGAATTAAATGCGGAGAGAAAAATTATCTTGGAGTTGCGCGATATGGTCGCATACCTCCGTGGCACCGTGGCCAATTGCAACATATCCTGGCCGTGACCGGCTTCGATAGCGTCGATTTCTTCTCCTACTCGCGGAACTGCGATGGGATTTTGCTGACCGAGCAAAGAGATGAGGCTTACATCGAACGTCTGCTGAACAGAGAGCTTGAGTTCTGGAACCAGGTTCAATGAACTGGCTAAGAACCCCGGGTTTGTTTCAGAAGCGCGCGCAGCTTAAGACGTGACGCGTTCAATCGAATGAACCCGGTGGCATCGCTCTGGTTGTATTGCGAAGCGTCGGCTTCCATCGTCGCAATCTCTGGACCGTAAAGACTCTTCGAGCTTTTGCGTCCGGCGACGATGATGTTGCCCTTGTAAAGTTTCAGTCGCACGACGCCGGTTACATCGCGTTGCGTTTCGGTGACGAGCGCCTGAAGCGCTTCGGGAATATCACCCTTCATGCAGCAACGGAGATCCTGTGCTGTTCCCGCCGTCCACGAGGAGCCAGTTCTATTTTGGCAACTGTGCTGAAGCGTCGTCGGTAGTCACTTGGATTGAGTCCCAGGCGGTGCTCGAAGGCGCGCCGAAAGGCATCGGAGCTTTTGAATCCAACCGATAGTCCGACATTTTCAATGCTGTTGTCGCCGGCAGACAGCCGACGACGGGCGTCATCGAGCCGCAGCTTCTCAACGAAATTCGCCGGGCTATCGCCAAACTCCGCTTTGAATCTTCGAGTAAAATGCCTCGGGCATAGACATGCCTTGGCCGCCAAAACTTCCACAGATAAATCGTCACTCAAGTGGCTTACGATCCATGTCGCCAAGTCCGATAGACGCGATACGGATTGCGTTTGGAACCGCAACGGCTCCGAGTATTGCTCCTGCCCACCGGAACGCTTGAGATACACCACCAACTCCCGCGCTACCGCCATTGCAACCCCGGGCCCATAATCTTCTTCAATTAACGAAAGCGATAAATCGATTCCGGCAGTCGCTCCGGCTGAAGTATAAAATGGACCGTCCTTGAGGAAAATTGCGTTGTCATCAATTTGAAGCTCAGGAAAACAATGCGCGAAGTTCTGAGCGTGATGCCAATGGGTCGTTACTTTGCGACCAGCCAAAAGACCGGTCTTAGCGAGGCCGTAGAGACCGGTGCAAATCGACACGATTCGACGTGTGCGCGCGGCGCGCGCTTTAACGAAAGCTGCGACGGCTTTGCCAATTTCCGGTTTGCGTAGACCGATCCCTCCTGGAATAACGAGCGTATCCAAGGGTGGCGCGTTCTTGAAAGTCTTCTGCGGCACAAAGACCAAGCCCGATTCCGCTACGAACGGTCGGTTCGACAATCCAATTGTGACTATTTCATAGCATTTTCTTGGACCGTTTTGCCCTCCTGGAATCTGTGCACAGTCAAAAGCCTCGACTGGACCGGCCAAGTCAATCGCGACCACTCCGTCGAACCCTATAAAGCCAATCCGTTTCGGAATCATCGTACGTTCCCTTCATTAATGTGCAGCGCTTTGTCTAAATCCAATATGACATCAATCCGACACCTTAGGACATTCTGCGAGATGTTCTATCGCGAAAAAGGATGCGAGTTGCGCCAGCGGGCTAAGCCGCTCGCTCGAGGTCATTCAGTCACACACCAAAAGATGTGTACCGGCGTTACGCGAGAATTGACGTTCCTCCTACACTTCGAGAGATCATAAAACACCGCTTTGGCCCGACGACGCGCGCACGAAGTCAGATGGCCGGAAGCGTCGGATAGCTGTCGTTGCTGTCAGAGACCTGCAAAGGATACCTTGGCAAACTTGCTTATGAAATTCACTAGGAATGTCTGTTCCGTAGTTCTGGTCGGGCTTGGCTGCACGGCCTTGGTTCTTCTGCAATTGAGCGCTGAACCACGAGCAAATATCTCCAATATGCAGCCATTACCGGAGCTTCTTTCACGGGAGAAGGAAATTGAGTTGGCACTCAGCGCTGCTCCCGAACACCTGCGCAAGGGCGCGGGTGTGTATGTGCTGCAGCGCAACGGCTTTGTCAAAGTGCGGGATAGCGCAAACGGTTTTACCTGCATAGTCAATCGCGACCATCCACTAAATTGGAAGCCGGTTTGCTTCGATGCCGAAGGAACGGCTACAATCCTCCCAAAGGTTTTGCGTGTCGGCGAACTACTCATGCAAGGTACACCGATGTCGAAAATCGACGCTGAAATTGCAGAAGGATTCCGTACGGGGAAGTACATTTCGCCACGCCGGCCCGGCATTGCTTACATGTTTTCGGGTGACATTCGCAACTTCAATCCGCGGACCGGCAAGGTCGAGTCGTTTCCGCCGCATGTGATGTTCTACGCGCCGAACCTGACCAATGCTGATCTTGGCACGACGCGGGAAGCATTGAAAAAAGATCCTTCATTGCCTTTCGTCGCCTATGAGGGTCCGCATGGTTACATTATTGTTCTAGCTGGTGACAAACAGAAAATTGCTACGCAGTACTGAGACAGAACACGGTGACATATAGGAGATCATTGGTTCGCCATGCGAAAGGCACTTATCCGGTTCATAGTGTTAGTTTGCACGGTACTGCTACCCACGACTCGCTCCAAGGTGGCTGAGCATCAGAAGGTTCAGCAGCATATGAGTAAGCTCGCTCCATTAATGGGGAATTGGAATGTGGCGGCGACTTTCCATCGCAAAGATGGGAGCGTGAGACAGCAAGTCGGAACGTGGGGGTTTCCTCCGGTCCATCACGGTGTCAGTACCGAAATTTGGAGTGCTGACGGGTTTACTTGGCAAGCAAATAACACATCTAGGTGCGAGGCTACGGAAAAATTCTACCCATATCTCGTTAAACGGAAATGCTGCGATCCATACCGATGAAGTGGGAGATGATTAGCGCGATCGGACAAGTACTCGGTGCGATCGGTGTGATTATTTCACTGGTTTATCTGGCCATTCAAATTCGCCGCCAGAAACGGGAGAGCCGGACCCCAGCGATGAACACGCTCGTCAGCCACTTCAGCGATGTGATGATATCGCCGGTCGAAAACGTCGATTTTTGCGCGCTGTGGATGCGCGGCCTGCGCTCTTTTGACGAGTTGGACGGCGCATCTAAACTTCGATTTGGTTCCCACTTAGAGCGCAAAATGAGGGCTGCGGATAGCCTTTACCTGCATTTTCTCGATGGGACGCTCGACCCGCGTCTCTGGCGTGGTTTCGATCGCAGCATAGCTGACATTGGGGCTTACCCCGGCTTCCAGAACTGGTGGCCTACACGAAAGCACTGGTATTCTGATGAATTACGCGCACTGATTAATAACCATGTCCACGCTGCAAGGCCTAGGCTGTACGACGATTAGGTCTAACTAGACGTTCTCAGCAGCATTGGAGTTAACCGAACCGTAATCTCGCAAAGATGAACACACAATTTGTCCCAACCAAGCGGACGCGATTGAAGCGCTTATCTAAACGAGCTTCGTATGAACGCAAAATAATCTACCAGATTTTGGATGAGGCATTCATTTGCCACGTAGGTTTTATCTCTGATGGTGGACCAGTCGTAATTCCTACAGCGTACGGACGAGCTGAGGACGTACTGTATATCCACGGGTCGGTCGCGAGCCGAATGCTACGCGCCTTAGCTGACGGCATCCGGGTCTGTGTCACGGTGACACTTGTCGATGGTCTCGTCGTTGCACGATCCGCCTTTCATCACTCGATGAACTACAGATCCATTGTAGTGTTTGGAAAAGCGTATGTCGTTAGAGGTGCGATGGAGAAGGCTAAAGCGCTTCGCCTATTCTCCGAACATGTTATTCCTGGACGTTGGGCGGAAGTACGGCAGCCCAATGAGGGCGAACTCAAAAAAACCCTGGTGCTTCGGATGCCACTAATGGAAGCCTCAGCAAAAATCCGTCGCGGCCCGCCGATTGATGACGAAGCTGATTATGCGTTGCCGGTATGGGCTGGCGAACTGCCAATTCGCTTGGTCATCGGAGCACCGATCAGTGATCCTCGACTGCCGCAACATCTAAAAGCGCCCGCTTACATCCGAAACTATAAGATTCAAAGCCGAGGCACAAAGCTATTCTAATGGAGTGGCAACCGCGATTGGCAAGAGAAGGCGACATCCCTCAGTTAGAGGCACTCATTTCCATTTCTATAAAAAGGCTTCAGACTCATCATTACTCACGGGGGCAGATGGAGGCAGCCCTTGGTTCAGTGTTGGTGTGGATAGGCAGCTAATCCGCGACGGAACCTTTTCGTCGTTGAGCGCGAGGGTCAAATAATTGGCTTCGGCGGCTGGCGCACACGCACGACACTCTTTGGCAGCGACGCAATGAAAACCGGAATGGACATCGAGCTGGATCCTAAACACGATTCTGCGAGGATCCGTCATTCGTCGTTCATCCAGATTGGGCGCGTTGTAGCATCAGCGGTGCAATTCCGGAACGTTGTGAAAAGGCAATTCAGTTTGCAGGCTTTCGCTCTGTTGAACTTGTAGCGACGTTAACGGGCGAGCCTTTTTAAGAAGCGCACAATTACTCGCAACGCGAGAGGTTTGCGGTCCCCTTAGCAAACGGCCTTACGCTTCCGTTCGTGCGAATGGTCAAACAATCCTGATCGCTGTAGCTGATCCTAAACTAGTGTGATAAGCCATCAATAGCAGAGGGACGTTACGGGGTTATCGCCGCACCAACTAGGTCTGAGCTACTCACCCTAAGCAGCTCCTAACTCAGCAGCGCGACCTAATGGGTGGCTCGTATTGTCGATTCTATGTCCTACTCGGAACAATCTAAATCTGCATATTCTTGGTCTGATCATTAATGCTGGCAAAGCGAATAGGATTCCTTGGATTCGAAAGCGTAACTGCATCACATCTTGTTGCCTCAGCAGATACTTTTGCAGCAGCAACGCTCGATAGCGGATATGGTCATCGCATTCCCTGTTATCAGACTTACACGATCGGTTTGAGTTTCGAGAGTGTGCGCGCCGAATCGGGAATGACCGTCACGCCGGACGAGACGCTCCAAACGGTGCCTGAACTGGACACGATCGTCGTTCCAGGTGGAAACGGATTACGTCAAACTGAAACTAGCGAAAAGATTGCAGATTGGATTCTAACCCGTGCAAATCGGACGCGGCGCATCGCAGTCATTTCCACTGGAATTTATGGCGTGGCTCCAACAGGATTATTGGATGGACGCGAAGTCACCACTCATTGGCGATTTGCCAGTGACGTAGCCAGATGCTTCCCAAAACTCCGCATTAATCACAAACGGGCCATTGTTAAAGATGGACCATTTTATACCTGTGCCGATCTCGGCGCCGCAATCGACCTTTCGCTTGCGTTAATCGAAGAAGATTATGGCCGAAGCGTCGCGCTTGCCGCCGCGCGGGAATTGGGCACACCTTCTCTCACGCATCGAAACTGCGAAAAGGAGCTTTCCAGGCCATTGACTTTTAACAGCCAACCAACCGATCGATTTGCAGAACTGGTCCCCTGGGTCATGCGACATTTGAGTGACGATCTCTCAGTGAACACTTTGGCGCGAAAAGTGTGCATGTCGCCCAGTCACTTTAATCGTGCGTTCAAAAGCGTACTTGGCAGCACGCCGGCGGCATTTGTGGAGAACTTGCGCGTTAACGAAGCACGGCGACGTCTCTCAAGTCCGAGGAAAACCGTTGCAAGCGTCGCAGAGCTGGTTGGTTTCTCCAATGCGGACGAATTTCGGCGCGCCTTTCAGAAGCGATTTGGAGAGAAGCCCACCGCCAGCACTAATAACTTCGAATCGCTTTCTAAAGATACTCTCTCTAACAGCGACGAAATACAAAGCGAGCTTCCTTCGCGATTGTCATTGTCGAATGGATCGTAGTTATCCAAGCTGTTGGTTGATCTAACCGATCTCAGACCAACTCACGACAGCCCCGCAGCGGATTTGTTCAAACAAGACGCTGCGCCTAAACCGAGAGTGCTTGCCGACACTAAGGAATCATCTCAGGTGGCGTGTTTTCGAAGCGTCCCAAAGTGTCGTTTCTTTGTCCTAACACGATCACTTCGCTTTGCGTTATACGGCAGAGTCTATGGAGAAACTATTAAGCCAAAACCTGGTAAAAAAAGCTCAATTCCTTCGCACTGCTCTCATAGCAAGTGTTGGATTTACATCAATTCTTGCATCCAACGCCTTCGCGCAGTTGCCGGCGCCAGCCGTTCCAGCTGCGCCAGCTACAGCAGCCCCGACGGCTGAGGTCGAGCGCGTGGTAGTCACTGGTTCGAATATTCCCACCGCGGAAGAAACTGGGCCGAATCCAGTGGATACCTATCGTCCGCAAGACATCGAGAAACTGGGCATCCGTAGTGCAACCGACCTTCAGGAATTCATCCCGCAGGAAGCAGGTGGAAGCCTAAACCTGAACATTGGTAACGGCGGTGATGGCACCGTCCAGTTTAACCTGCGCGGTCTGTTACCCAAGGAGACCTTGGTTCTGATTGATGGAAAACGCGTCGCGTACGGTTCGTTGGGCCTCGCCGGTGCTAACAACGGCGTAGACATTAATCTGATACCGTTTTCGATGATCGATCACGTGGACATCCTCAAGGATGGCGCCTCGGCTGTGTATGGCTCCGACGCGATTGCCGGCGTGGTCAACTTCTTTTTGCTCCACAAATTCCGTGGCTTGGAGATTGGGGGCACTTACGGAAACACAGACCTGGGAGCGTCCAATGACATGGGCGAATGGGAGGCATGGATCAAGGCGGGCACCGGAGATGACAAGACTGATATTGTGGTTGTTGCCGATTTTTGGGAGCGCACAGGTGGCCTTTTCAGCCGCGACCGGGACATTTCTTCTAACGGAAATTTTATTCCGTTTGGCGGAGTCGAGGCGCGCAGCGGAAACTTCCCTGGCCACCTCGGAGGTTTTGTAGGTCTCCGCTTGATCCCCAGCCTGTTCTTCAGTGCCAATACTCCGCCACCGCACTCGGCACCGAACAGAGCCACTTCTCCATTCTATATCAGCCCAACGAGTCCCTTCTTCAATAACCGGAACGGTTTCTTTAATGGGACCTTGGCGGGCACAGATGGGAACTACGTCGCCTATAACTTCGCCTCCGTCACACCAGATCTGCCGCCGGGAGACCGTCAAGTGTACCACGGCTCATTCACGCGCGATATATGCGACAAATACCTGACGGTGTTTGCCGACTTCAAATATGCGCGCTCGTATTTCGATTCGTCCCTGGCTGCTGTGCCGTTTACGCCCGATCCATTCCACATTCCGGGAACTCCATTTCCTACAGTAGGGCCTACTGGTCCGTTCGGCATTAGTGTGCCAATCCAGAATCCGTTTAATCCCTTCACAGTTGGGGACACCACTCTGGTTATTAACGGAGCGCCGGTTCCGCTGACTACGGGGGTTCGGTTCCGCGGTATTAACGATACCGGTCCAAGGCACGAAAAGTTCACTTACTGGGACCAACTCTTCGACGTCGGGTTGCGTGGTGAAATGGGAGAATTTGGGAATTACTTCAAGACATGGAATTGGGAAATGGGTTTCCGTTACTCTCGCAACGAGGGACAAGACCTGTCAGTAGGCGAAGCCAGCCAGCCCGGGTTGCGCGATGCCCTGTTGGACACAAATCCGGCCACGGCGTTTGATCCCTTCGGGGGCTTTTTCCACCAAAACACTGCGGCCGCCAGGAGCAGAGTTTACGTTACCCTGCATAACTCAGGTGAGTATGAGTTGCCTATCGGTTACGCCACGTTTAACGGCGACCTGTTCAATCTTCCCGCCGGGCCAGTCTCTTTCGCTATTGGCGGCGAGTATGACGCGCCGAGATTCACTCGCGATCGTGACGCACTCAATAACACCTTTAACTCCATTGGCTCAATAGATGGGCAAAGCTACCGTGTGAATCGGGACATCTGGGGAATCTACGAGGAAGTGCGGGTGCCATTCACCAGCCCGACGTGGAACTTCCCTGGCTTCTACAGCTTTGAGGTGGACTTTGCCGAGCGTGAGGAATGGTACAGCAACAACACCTCTACAGTGCTGCCTTCTTCACTCTTCCCGGGACAACCGGCGGCGCATAGCAGGTATAATGCGCAAAAGCCGAAAGTGTCACTACGCTGGCAGCCGATTGATCCGAAGTATATCGGAGCAGTGACACTGCGTGGGAGCTATACCGAGGCGTTCCATGCCCCGACGCTGTCAGAACTCACGCCTGCGAGCACGCAGAACTTCCCAATCGTGGGCGATCCATTTACCGCGGGTAATCCCCCGAGCAACCGGACCGAGCCTCAGATTGAGGAACGCATTTTAGGAAACCCGAATCTGCATCCGGAAGTGGCCTACGAATGGACCTACGGAATTGTTTACAGCCCCAAGTGGATTAAGGGTCTGACACTGAGTGCCGATTGGTGGCATATTGATATGCGCGACATCGTGGCAACCCGAGGTGCGCAAACCCTCATCCTGGAGAATCCCCCGACCCCGGGTGTTGTGCAGAACGGGCCAGTTGTTTTCCGTGCTCCGAGTTCAATTCCAGGCGAGAATGGGCCAATCCAATTTGTCATCGATCCGAGTAACAACATTGCAGGCGCAATCTTGGAAGGTCTCGACTACGAAGCGATCTATATTCTGGACTCGACGATCTTCGGTCATGGCGATTGGGGAAGGTTGACCACCACGGTCAACGGCACCTGGCTATCCCGGTTTGAGTTGCAAACTGCCCCCGAATTTAAACGGTTTGGTATCGCTGGCACATTCCAGCCGCCGGGAGGTACTCTGACCAATTCGACGCCATGGAATCGGGCCAATGCCAGTATCTTCTACGATGGTCCGGCTGACACATGGATGCAAGGCTTGGATGTTGGCGCGATAGTCCACTGGACCGGACAGTACGAGGACGACAACGCCAGTCTGACAGGATCGACGAAGCTTAATGAGCCCAGGAGTGGCCCAAACGGTGGCGGTGACGAAGTCCGGGCGCGCAAAGTATCCGCGTGGACCACGCTCGATCTCATTTTAAACTACACATTTAACCTGCCACCGCCTGCGCCGGCCGAAGTCCCCGGCTATGCCAAGGATGGTGGTAAGAACGTGAAGATGAAGGACGGCAAGGAGAAAAATGTGGTGCCCGTCTCAACAGCCGAGTACGGCTGCAACAACTGGAAGTGGTGGCTTAATAACACGACCATCACGCTCGGCATGCAGAACGTCCTCGATGAAGATCCGCCGTTTGTAGCTGGAAGCTTCGAGAACGGTTACGATGAGTCCCTCGCGACCATCAAAGGCCGGTTCTGGTACGTCGGGCTGAAGAAGAGATTCTAGATTTCTCCGTTAGTTAGGTTACAAGGAGGCAGCGGCGTAGGTCGCTGCCTCCTTGCCTCGAGGTCCTGTTATAGCGCCTGCAATCATAATGCAACCTCATCGGAAGCGGCCCGCGCCAAGGGTGGCTTGTCGAAACAGGCTTTCGGTAGCTCGCAGCTCCGCACGGACCATCGTACGGACGAAAACTTCGCGGTCGCAGGGACGCTCGCCAGCACGCGGGACGCGTGCGCTACCCCGGACCGCCGAGGAACTTGACCGAGGCAACTGCGGTCTGATACATGGTGGGCCTCGAAATGAAAAACTTCATGCAAACTCGAACCGTAGCAATTCTATCCGTAACACTTGGCATCGCGGTTTTCTTCTCGCCCGGTCCACTCGCAGCGCAGCATGTGCAAGCTTCCCGCAGCCACGAGACCACCCATGAGGTCTACGCGCCATCGTTAACCCCAGCGATATACCTCGTAAATTTCCTGTTGCTATACATGGCGAATCCCGACATTGCCGCCTACATGCCGGCATACAAAGCGCCGATTCCTGAACCGGTCGTCGATTGCCTGGAGCAAAATCCCACGGGCTGTCCGTATGCTGATTACCGCCAATACTTCGAAAACCCCCATGGGGGCGGTGATCGAAACAGGGAATGCTTCTGGCCTAACGTGTGCCAGGAGTCGCCGAAATGGGCGCGCCTGGCGCCACGCAAATTCAGACGGGCTGGAGACATCAACGAGCCATTGGGAAGGAGGCGTGCCGATCATCTCGCTCACCTCCTTGGCATGGACGCAGGTATGATCCTGACCGATTTCGAGTACCACTGTGTGATCGGGATACCTCCGAGACCTCCAGACCGCGAGACGATCTTCCGTTGCCTCTATAACCTCACTAACTCGACCGGAAACGCAGCCATTCCCCTCTCCAGCTACGGGCTTAATGTCACTGAGGAGGGAAATATTCGAAGCATTTGCGCGCCCGGTTCGCCGTGTCTCGAGTTCAACGCTTTGTTCGCGGGGCGGTTGGAGGAAATTTTCGCAGAGTGCGGATGCCTCGAGAAGTTTCTGCGCGTGGTGGCCGAAACGCCGCTTCTTCAGCTCATCGAAGATGGCAATCCCTGCCAGGAGAGTGGCGAACCCGCCTGCCTTATCGAAACCCCCTGCGCGGGATGCGGACCCTAGCGAAGATATACCGACTCGGAAACGGTCGACGCAGCGCGCCCGCTTATTTATCGTCAATCCCCAGTCGCCGGAGATTTAATGGACTTGGGTGGTAGGCGGTGCAGCCAGCCCGACGAAAATGATGATGCCATCGCCGCCCGGATTCCCACCGGCGGTGTCGATGTCGAAATCGGGTTTCCAGTTGTTAATGGACCAAATGTTGCCAGCTCGATCGATGACCACGGCCGTCTGCCGCATCATTGGAATGAAGCAGGACGGCACTGGTGGCGGACCGTACAGCGGCTCGCCATTGTGCAGACGCACCTGGCTGCCTGCCGTGGGTACCGTGTAACCTGTGTGCGGTGATATTGGATCGCCTACGTTGTGACCCGGCGGCGCATTGATGCCCCAAAGTTTTGTGAGTCTGCCTGTGAAATTGCTACCCATTTGCAGCGGACCAAAATTTGCGACCCACACGTTGTCCTCGCCATCGATCGCAGTGTCCCACGGGGCGTCCATACCGCCTCCGCGAAATCGCCCGGCCTCCGTGCCATCAGGCCGAAACAGATAGATCACATTACTACCCAAGGCAGCGAGCCATGCGTTTCCTCGGGAGTCGAGGGACACGGCCCTCAATCCATGTGCGTCCGGCAGAAAGTGCAGAAACTGCTGTTGCAGCGTTCCGTTAACGAGCGCGTACTTTGCAATACTCCTCGGAAATACGTCGAAGAGGAGTCCGCCTGTGTAAGACACCCATGCGGTTCCGTTGCTGGCAATTGCAACGTCGAACGGACCAGCTCCATCGTACGGCTGAAGACCCAGAGATTGATGCGGATTGCCCTGTCTGAATACATACACGCTGTCATTGCCGTAGCTCGCGATCCAGATGTTACCGTCGGTATCTGCCCCGAGTCCCTGTGCCCTCACGGGGCCGCCCTGATAAGCATCCGGCGGTGACACCGGCGTGCCTGTCAGCGTGAAACGCGACATGCTTCCGTTTCCGTCCGTGGATGGAATCGGGTCGGGGTTGCAGTTGTGACTATTACCCCAGCCGAAGTTCCCGAACCATGCAAAGCCTCGCGGATCGATGGTGACACCGAAACCAGCCCCTAGCACCCCGCCGCCCGCCAACGGCGAGCGCGGTGTTCCGTTCCGGCCATCGGCCGGCTGGCCATTGGGTTTGAATACCAAGTTGAAATTACTGGAGCATGGAGTGCCTTGGAATGTGTTGTTCGTGACCCACGCATATCCTCGTCTGTCAAAAGCGATGTTGCCGGGGCCGCTGATCAATAAGGTGTCCGCACCCGAATCGTTGACTTTGACCGTGACCGTCCACGCATCAGGCATAGTTGCGAGCGGCGGACCATACAAGTTGCTCAGCAACGTCAACGCGTAGATCCCATCCACGTTCTGCCCGGGATCTCGAGCAAGATTTGCGAGGGCTTGAGCAGTGTTTTGCGGTGGCAAACCACCTGGCGGGGTGGTCAACGCAAAAAGGCTCGCCGTGACGCCGGGATCCTTTACGCACGCGGCCAGCAAATTGGCGAGGGATCGCGTAGTGCGCAGTGAATTCGTCTGATCGGCATTCGGCGAATTCAATAGCACGAGCGACGATTGACCGGTCGCGGACACAACAATGTTGTCGTTCATTCCGGCGGCGATCTGGAGACCAAACGAGTTGCCCGAGATCACGCCAGTCCTAAGGAATTGAGCCATCGAATAACTGGCAGCGACAGTGGTTAGCTCGTTGACTGTAACCGATGCAGGGAGGTTCGAGCCAAGGATAGTGAGGAACTCCACACCTTCGCCAATGTCTGCTTTCACAAAGACAATGCTCCATGAGCGCTTCGCCTGGTAGCGAATGGTAAAACGACCTGAAGCGTCTGTTGTCGCCTGACCGACTGCTCTCGGGAGTCCCTGGGTCGACTCAAACAATGTGACATGAACGTTCGGTAGCGGTTGGTTAAAACTCGTGCCGCCTGTTTGAACCACGCCACCTAACAACTCGGGATTTGCCCATAACACTTCGTTCGCACTCAGGAACACCGCCCAAGCCGTCAGCAGCACACGCGTGATTGTAAGTACGTGACACCGCATTGAGATATTTTTTGTCACTTGTTTGCCGGTTGTTCTCATTAGGGGTGCTTTGATGTCGAGCCTCGCAGTGTATAGAGACTTATGGTGAACGCCATCCACTTCTCGTTGCGACAAATGGATGGCACTCTTTTTCACCGGAGAGGTTCTGAAACCAAAGAACTCGCTCCGGTCAGTGCGTCGGCCACATGATCAAGGCCGCCGTGGGATGGCTGAAATGGCGAAGGTATCACTCGATTGGATTTACAGAGCGCCGTTACAATTTTGGTGACAGATGAATCGTTGCGATCATGCAGCGCGCGCTGCCACCAGCAAGCTCGATCGTAGGGAGTTCAAGCGGCACCAGTCGCGCGTAGCGGCTCAATCTTTTGCGTTGGTGCTCGGTTAGCGCCTGAGCGGCGCGACTGGAAAGCACCAGCAGTTTCTCTCCATCCTTATTGTGTAGTTCAATGGCATTGCCGGCGAAATTCGCGATCTGATCTGCCGATAACTCAACGATCTCTTTTCCGTTCTTCTCCAAATGCGCGCGCACCTGTTGCCGCTCGGCTTGATTCGGAATCATCTCCAGACCAATCATCGCAAAGGGGGTGCCTATGCATATCATCACGTTGGTGTGATAGATCGGATGGCCATCGGAGCCGATGCTGGTGAAAGTGACCGCCTCGTAGCTGAAATCATCGACAAAGCGTTGGATCACCTTTGGGTTGGAGCGATTTGAGAGCGAGACATACGCAAGCTTGTTCAAGTGATCGAACACAAGACTGCCTGTGCCTTCCAGGCAGCAGCCTTCATTCTCGAACGCCGAGTAATCGATCACCTCCGTGACCCGATAGTGCTTACGTAGTTCCTCCACGATATCCTGCCGACGCTCGCGTCGCCGCAGGGCGGAATACATCGGGAAAAGCGCGATCCGCCCATCATGATGCGTCGAGATCCAGTTGTTGGGGAAAACCGCGTCTGGTTTTTCCGGTTCAGCTGTGTCTTCAAAGACATGCACGTTAATCCCGGCAGCCCGCAGCGTCTGCACGGCCGCGTCGAATTCCCTTCTCGCCATCAGCGTCAACGCATCTGAATCGCGATCGGCCTTACGTTGGAACGCATTGTCTGCCGCTGTTTCTGGATTGGGATAAAACCGGCTGGGAGGATCATCAGCACCGAGTTTGTGCTTTGCGCGTGCGCAGGAGTTTGCGTCATTGAAGAGGGCCCCCGCTCCGTTTCGTCGGAATTAGGAGGTTCATCGCACCAAGTCCACAAAGGACGCAAAGGACTCAAGGTAAAGGTTGAAGCTGATTTTCGTTGTGTCCGTTGTGATCGTGGTGTGAGGCAATCTAATCGCCGAAGGAAATGTCGACATCGCGCGCAGTGTGTACCAGCTCGCCGTTAGGTGGGACAAGCTTGAGCCGATTTACTGCTTCGGCAATCGACACGTGACGTACCTGATAGTTTTGGTAACTCACCATCGACCCGAAATGCCCCTCATTCGCTAACTGGACGGCTTTAACTCCGAAACGTGTCGCAAGAATTCGGTCAAGGGTCGTCGGCGCACCGCCGCGCTGCAAATGACCGAGCACGCAAAAACGCGTTTCTTTACCCGTGCGTGTGGCGATTTCGCGCGAGACGATTTCGCCAATCCCGCCTAGCCGACACTCGCTACCTTCCACGTCGCGTTTCACTTGTTCGCCATGTTTCGGTCTCGCGCCTTCTGCAGCGACAACCACCGTGCCAAAGCAACCGGCCGCTTCGCGCGAATTGATCACACTCGCGATCTTTTCGTTATCGAACGGGATCTCGGGAATCAAAATGATATTGGCGCCACCGGCGATACCGCCTTGCAACGCGATCCATCCCGCGTGCCGTCCCATCACTTCGGCGACAATGACGCGCCGATGGCTAGTCGCCGTAGTGTGCAAACGATCCAGCGCGTCAACGACGACATTAACGGCAGAATCGAAACCGAACGTAGTCGCCGTCGCTTCGAGATCGTTGTCGATCGTCTTCGGTACGCCGATGCAATTGATGCCGGCCTCCTGCAACTGTTGCGCAGTCACCAGCGAGCCGTCACCGCCAACAACGATCAACGCTCGCACGCCGAGGTCCTCCAGGATCTTCCTGGCGTCTGCAATGATTTTTGCTGGAACGATTGTCCGATCGCCTGCACCGACTTTTGCGGCGAAATGGCCGCGATTGGTTGTACCAAGAATTGTCCCGCCGAGCGCCATGATTCCATTCACAGCCTGCCGATCGAGAATGACGTGATCGCCAGGCGGCAGCAGACCTTCAAAGCCATCGCGAAAACCAACCACTTCCCAGCCGAGCTTGTCCGCTGCGAGCACTACGGCGCGCAAAACCGCATTAAGCCCGGGACAATCCCCACCGCTGGTCAGAACACCAATGCGCGGTTTCATTTTCGCAAGCCCACAATGTTCGGTGCCATTGCCTCTCCCCAAAGACAAGGGGAGAGGATGAGGGGTTCGATTTCGGCAGAAGTTCTTGCTAAATGCTCACCCTCCCCCTCTCCCTCATACAGGGAGAGGCGACCCTGTGCACGAATGCTCCGTTGATTCATGCCACAACACTTTAGGAGGTACGAGATTATAGAATTTTCTTTGGATCAGCCATCCGCCCCGTAGCCGCCCATTGATCGTACAACTGCCAGCCGCGTTGCATTAGAGCTGCGCCTTCTCCGAATCGGTTAGTGCCACCGAGGAGGACCACCATTAAGTGGCGTGGATAAACCGTTTCCATCTGGCCGTTACGAACAACTTCCGACTCGCGATTTGCATACAGAATCAAGCAGTCGCCAGCACGCGATGAGCGGCCTGTCTTCACTCCGTCGATGCCGTTCTGGCCGAGGAGCTCGTTCGTGTTGCGAAGCATGTAATTCAGTTGTTGACCCTGGCGATTAAATGAAATCTGGCGTTCCTTTTGCGACACATAAAAACGGAAGCTCGGCTTGTTCATCGCATATCGGGTGAGACGCGCCATGTCTTCCGCCGTGGAATACGGCACGGGCTTCACTTTCCAATCGATGCCGTGGGGATTGACAAAACGTGTGCGCTCCATCTTCAACTGTTTGGCCAGCGCGTTCATCTGAGCGACGAACATGTCCGTTGGCGTCAATTTTGCACCCGCCTCAATGGGTTCCAGCCGCGAACCGACATGATAAGCCAGCGTGTAGGCGGCGATATTGTCGGATTGCACGAGCGCGGCATAAAGAAGATCGCGCAACGAGACGGTGTCACCCGGTTGAAAGCCGATGTTGTTTTCCGTGGTTCCTCGGAAGGCCTCGGGCGGAATGGCCACCGCTCCATTGAGATCGCCGGATTTTCTCTCTGACCAATCCAAGACCACGCACGCCGTAGCAATCTTTGTCAGGCTACCGACCTGCAGTTTCTTCCTCGGTTCCTGTTCTTCCAAAATGTAGCCAGTTTGCGCGTCGGCAATAAGGTAGGCCTGCGCCGCTGCCGCCGAACGCACAACAGACGCGCTCGCAAGAAATGCGAGGGAAACGATCAGAAATCGACGTAATGAGTGCATAAGATCCCCGGAACGGCAGCACCTTAATCGGCGCATTCTGATTCGCAAACGCTCCACGCGTTTAAAGAACGCACTCGAGGCCAGAACTGTGGAGCCGGGGCGCCGTCGCGCCGCCTCACACCGAAACGGCCCCAGGGCGGGCCGACTCCATTGACACCTTGTTGGGGAGTCGCCGCGGCGACCGTTCCAATCTTCATCGAATCGTCTGCGTTGCCCTGGCGCGGCTGATCAGCAGGCGCATGAGAAAATAAACAACGATCGCGGAAGGAATGGAAAGGAAGAGCGAACCAATAAACGCCGGCCAGAAGGTGGGCCAAATAACCCGTGAAAACACATGCCAATGCACGTAATCGTGCAGTCGAAACTGGCGAAAGTGTACCCGCTGCGCCACTGGGCGATGCAGTATCCAGCAACCGAACTGGTATTCGGCGAGATAGATTGCCGGCATTACCCAGATCAGAACATCGTGTACCGTTACCGCAATCGCGGCAGCGATCTTGTTGCAACGGAAAATCCACGCTACGACAATCGACAGCAAGGTCTTCAGCGGATACAGCGGCGTGAAGCCGAAGAAGATTCCGATCGCCGACCCGAGAGCGATCGAGTGCGGTGTGTCGGCGATCGTCATCAACGTCATGTGATGCGTGACCAACCAGCTCTTCATTCGCGCGAGCGGCTTCGGTAGACGCGATTTATAAACGGGCTCGCCTGGCTGCTGTGCGTTCTGTGGTTTCAACGTCACCTAATTTGGCAGAAAACGCCGAACACCCAACGTCGAACGCCCAACATCGAATTACAGAATCGTATGCGTCCGTCCGAGCAACAATGCTGCACTTGGTTCGGAGTTGGATGTTCGGCGGTAAGCGCCTTGCTCGCGAATCCTTCGGAGTTGGACGTTTTCTTTGCGAGCTAGAACAACTCCAATGTCTCCGCCGGTGCATTGACGATTTGGCCCAATGCCTTGCGTAGACGAAGCGCCGCGCGTGGCGCGTAATCGAGATTGTTGTTGTTAAAAATCACATGCAGCTCGCGCGCTTCCTTTGTGAGTTTTCTGCTGCGCTCCGCGACCTCCGCGATCTCCTGCTCGTTGTAATCGTAATCGAAACGCGCCGCCACGGTTTTGCCCGTGATGTAAGCTTTTGCGTTGCGCCCATGCAGGCGCAGGTATGCCACATTTGAGTTTGTCACTTCGTCCACATCTGATCGCATCACGGTGAAATGGTCTGATGCGGGGGCATCCACGTTTACAAAAATCGCTGCGTGATTCCGCACGAAATCAATTGTCGATTGCAGTTGATCGCCGACCACCCAATTACGGTTTCGAAACTCAATCGCCATCTCGTACCCATTCAGCATCGAGATCAGCGGCTCGAGCTCGTTCAGCTCGTGTTTCCGCGGCGAAAACGTCGGCGAAAGTTGCAGAAGCAGCACGCCCATTTTTCCTGCACTGCGAAAGATTGCGGTCGCGCGCAGGAAAATTTTTAGCAGCGCCTCCTGCACGTCTCGCGTCGGTTTGACCTTCCCTTTCGCGTCCGTCTCCATGCCGCTTTGCAAATCTGGCGGCAACAGCTTTGCCGGCGTCGAGTGAAACGAAAACAGCTGGTGCAATTTTACGTCGAACGTGAACTCATCCGGCGTCGCAGCGCACCACCGCTCCACCATTCTCGGTTCCGGCGCGGAATAGAACGTCGAGTTTACCTCGACCAAATCGAAATGCTGCGCATACCAGGGCAATCGGTCGCCGGCGGGCAGTTTCTTCGGATACCAGCGCTCCACGAAACCGGGGTCCGACCAACTGGCCGTCCCGACAAGAATTCGTCCGCTCACATCTCAACGAAGTCGCGATGAGACGAAAGACAAATGCGTTTCATACAAGTCGACGGTTTTTCGATTTGCAGAGAGTTGACGTCCCAAGTATTCTCATCGCGCGGGGTGGAGCAGCCTGGTAGCTCGTCAGGCTCATAACCTGAAGGTCGCTGGTTCAAATCCAGCCCCCGCAACCAACTTTTTCCAGCCGCGATGTCGTATCGCGTTTACGTCATCCAGAACCGCGAGGGAAAGTTTTACATTGGCTTGTCCGATGATGTCGGCCAAAGAATTGATCAACACAATTCTGGCGCGTCGAAATGGACGAAGACTAGGGGACCTTGGCAACTGGTTTGGCAAAGCGAAGTGTTGTCTGTGAGCGATGCGAGAAAACTAGAAAATCGGCTAAAACGACAAGGACGTGGTAAAGGGTTTTACTCGATTACAGGTCTGCATCGAGGCGGCTCATAATCCGGCAGCTGCCGGATCGCTGGTTCAAATCCAGCCCCCGCAACCAATTCTCTCTTCTGGAATTGGATTTTGGAAACGACTTGCTGCTGTCAATTCTCTGAACAAAGTGTATGCCCTCATCATTCGGCCACAAATCTGATCCAGAGTAGCTCAGTGGTAGAGCGGTCGGCTGTTAACCGATTGGTCGTAGGTTCGAATCCTACCTCTGGAGCCAAAACTTAAATTCTTCACGACGACGAATTTCTCTCGTCGGCAGCACCTTTCGGAGGCCCAATGCCATCGGAAATGCCGCCAGATCGAGTGGCGATGCATACTCTGCCACTGTTCCGCGACTACTCCGTAACAGAAAAGATTTGGCGCGTGCATTCTCCTGAACGTGGAGAAAACCGTGCAATTGAAATATAGACTTTACTGTCGAGCCGAACCGGTTAAGGGAGGTCGCAGCGTCGGGAAACGTGACAGCGAATGGCGGTAGAATCCGCTAACGAAATTTCGTGTCAATCAGCTCCGTCGCGTGACTAGGAAATATCCGATTTGTGGATCGCTCTTTCGATCAACTGAGCGGAATGGCGCAATAGCAGCGTTCTGCAGCTCGCTCATCAATTTCGAGATTCTATCCTTAGGCACGACAAGGGCATCGAGCGCTCCGCCGTTCCATTCCTGAACCGCTTCATCCGGCTTGATGAAACGCGGTTTCTGCAAGTAGAGCAGCATCCCCTCGTAGCCTCCGGCGCCGCCGGAAATCACTTCGTAACGCCAACGATGGGCGACAGCCTGGTCATTCACCGCGCGGCTGAAAACCTCGAGATGATCGGCGTGGTCACGATAATCGGACAGCACTTTTGCCGCGGTATAGCCGCCGGTAAACACGATCGAGAAGAGCAGTGCCGCAGCGCTCCATTGCAGGACGCGCTCAGCAGTCTGCCTTATTCGAAAGCCGCCGGCGATCTGCGCGGCGAGCAGCAAGCAAAGCGGCGGCACAACCGGGTAGATGCGGTCGACGCGTTTCGATGGAACCAGCGACATTACGACCAAACCGCCCAAGCTCCAGCAAACCAGCCACAAGATATCGGGCGTTGTCTGGCGAAATAGATTGCGAATTCCCCAGCGCGTTCGGCGGAAGGACAACACACCGAGTGCGAGGATCAGCACGCTCCACGGCGCGAATTTCTGCAGCAGGTGCGGGAGATAAAAAAGGACCGGTTCCGGGCGATGGACAGTTTCGCTGAATCGGCCGAGAAATTCCTTCATGACGACCTGCTCATAGAAACCCGGGACGAACTTGATGCCGCAGATCACCCACACTGAAAACAACGCGAGAGACGCAATCCATGGCCACCAGCCGCACCATGCATTTGCCTCACTCCGTTTCCTGGCAAGCCATTGAAACAACAGGATGCCTGGAAGCAAAAACGCGAAGACGATCGGCCCCTTGATGAACATGGAAGCAGTGAGCAGGGCGAACATTTCCCATCGCTCGTGCGGCTGCCACCTCTCGCGGGCACGAATTTTTTGCCAGATCAAAAGTCCCAGTAGAAAGAGCACCAACGCCAGCGGCATGTCTGTGCGCACCAACGTCGCAAGGCGCACACTCAGTAGATTCAGGCCAAAGGCACTCAAGGCGATCAAGGCTGCGGCCGCTCCGTAAGCAGCAACCGCCGCTCGGAACAAGATGATCGCCAGTGCCACTGCGGTCAGGAACGAAGGAAGCCGCCACGAAATATCCCACGACCGCGTGATCGCGAAGGTGGCAGCTGAAGCCCAACCAACAAGCGGCGGTTTTTGCGCAATCAATTTTGCATGCGGAGTTCGTTGAAAGAACCAGTGGCCTTCCTTGATCATCTCGAACGAAGTAAACGCCTGCTGCGCCTGGTCGTAATCGTCCAACTGCCACGGCAGATTCGTTAGGGCAAACAAGCAGAGGATGACTGCGCTGATTACCCAAACCGTGCGCGAACTCTCCAGGAAATTTTCTGCCCATGACGCACCCATGCTCATTCGATCATCTCGTGAACCGCCGATTGCTAGTTACCACTGTGGCACTACCTTCGCGAGACTAAACCTAACGGCAGCAGAAACCGGATTCGCGAAACATGTGTGGAATTGCAGGCTTCACTCAGCTCCACTCGCAATCCCCTGATGTCGCAGGATTGATTCGGCGCATGACGTCTCCGCTGACGCCGCGCGGGCCGGACGGCGAAGGGTTCCACGTCGCGCCCGGGATCGCGCTCGGTCATCGGCGACTAAGCATCATCGATCTCGCGGGTGGCGCACAGCCGATGCGCAGCAACAACGAGCGCTATCACATCGTCTATAACGGCGAGGTTTATAATTACCTCGAACTTCGGGCGGAACTCGAACGTCGCGGATGCGTTTTCCACACACAATCGGATACCGAGGTGTTGCTGAATCAATTCGTGCTCGACGGTGTCGACGCTCTGCAGCTTTGCAACGGGATGTTCGCGGTCGCGATTTGGGACCGTGATGAGGAACGGTTGTTCCTGGCGCGCGATCGCATCGGCATCAAGCCGCTCTACTACTGCGTCCGCGATGGCGAACTAATCTTTGCCTCGGAACTCAAAGCGCTGCTCGCGCATCCTCGCGTCGATCGCCGTCTTAACGCGCTCTCGGTAAGCAAATATTTCACCTACGGCTACATCCCGGCGCCGCACACGATTTTCGAAGACGTTCATAAGCTGGAACCGGGCGGCTATCTGTTCTTCAATCGGAGCGGACTGCGCAAGAATCGCTATTGGGACATCCCGCTCGACGACAACCCGGTGAGCGACCGCAACGTCGACGAGTGGGCCGAGGATCTGCTTGCCATCCTGCGTGACTCGGTAACGAAGCGGCTGCGCAGCGATGTGCCCGTCGGCTTATTTCTCTCCGGCGGTGTCGATTCGAGCACTGTCACCGCGCTCGCAGCGCAACAATCCGGCAACCGGCTGCACAGTTTCTCGCTCGGGTTCGATCATCCGAGTTATGACGAGTCTCGATACGCACGGCGCATCGCGGAACTCTTCGGAACCAAGCATCACGAGGAGACCTTAACCATGAGTCACGCGGCGGAGCTGTTCCCGCAGATCATGCGTTCACTCCATGAGCCGCTGGCGGACCCATCGATCATTCCGACTTACCTGCTTAGTCGATTAGCGGCACAACACGTTAAAGTTGTTCTCGGAGGAGATGGTGCAGATGAATTGTTCGCAGGCTATCCGGCTTTCCAGGCTCATAAGGTGGTGCAGAACCTTTCGTTCCTGCCCGTAGGCTGGCGTGATTGGCTCCGTCCGTTCATCCAACGGCTGCCAGTTTCGCACCGTTACGCTAGCGTCGAGTTTCTCATGCAGCAGTTCGTGAAGGGCCTCGGGCTCTCGCCAGAAGTGCGCTTCCTCCTCTGGATGGGCTGCTACGGCAACGTGGAGAAGAAGCAGCTTTTGTCCGTCGACTTACAGCAACGTCTCTTGCGCGAGGATGCCTTCGAAGATATCTCGGCACACATTCGACAGAGCGGGTTGAAAGGAGACTTTCAGCGGCTGCAATACTTGTGCATGAAGCTGTATCTTCAGGACAATGTGCTGTTGAAAGTGGACCGCGCGAGCATGGCGCATTCGCTGGAAGTGCGCGTGCCTTTTCTAGATCGCGACGTGGTCGAATACGCGTCCCGGATTCCACCCGCAGATAAATTGCGCGGCCTAACGACTAAGTATGTTTTGAAGCAAGCGGTCCGGCGCCTCTTGCCGAATGAGATCATTCATCGGCGCAAGACCGGATTCATGATGCCGGTCGCGGTGTGGCTGAGCCAGAACATGCGAGAGACCGTCGAGGATCTCTGCTCTCCCGCAGCCGTCGCTGAGACTGGCCTCTTCGACGCCACCTTCGTCCGGCAAATCCTCGACGAACATTTTCAAGAGCGGCGAGATCACCGGAAGCACATTTACCCACTGCTCTGTTTCATGGCGTGGTTCCATAACCACGCGAGTTAAGCTCGTTTCTCGGCAGCCAGATCGATGTTGGGGGCGGCGACAGCGCTAAAAGAATTAGCTAAAGATGAATCTCCGGCATCACGCTTTCTGATAGTCTTTTGGTACAAAGGACTTTACATGGCCGCACCAGTCGCCGCGCGACACAGTCCGATCCTGCGCGCCTTCTATCTTCCATTGCGGGCCGCTGGTAAACCCGCAAAAGTTGCTCTCACTGCCACAATGGGAAAACTCTCGCTCGTGCTCAACAGCGCTCTCAAACCGAAGCTAAACTATGCTTGATTGCAAGACAGTTACTAATCGCTAACGCAAACGTGGCTCGCAAATCTCGGGCACATGTAGGCGCATTCGGTGTGGTGGCTACGATATTTAAAGTACCATGAAAGCGTTATTTTCAGTATTTCTCGCGTTCGGCGTTTGCGTTGGCAGCATCCAAGCTGGGCCTGTCCGTACGGCTAGGAACGTGGCGAAAAACACGGCGATTACCGCGAAGAACGTCGCGCATAGTACAGTAAAAGGCACGAGGAGAGCGGTGCACACTGTGGTCGACAGGGTGACTCGATAGTCGAGCCCACCAATTGCGATTCGCAATCCTTCCCCTTTTACACGGCTGTTGCTGTGTGGCGAGGGGCGATTAGACGAGCTACAGTTTCGAACGCAAACTGTTGGAAACTGTCGAATCGGGGTTGGCTCTTTTTGTTTTTTGGGGAATGATCGCACAATCGCTGGGCCGTACAATAGTTTCGACGCGGGTTCGTGAAGTTGGCCTCCGCATTTTCGCGATTCTTTTCATTTTTGCTCTTTTCGTTGGGGGCGTTCAGCTACGCCGCTGGACCGGTCAAAACACCCGGCATGTCCGTTATCAGCATGACATCGTCAACGGTTTCTACTGGGGACAAGAGACCCTGAAAGAAGCGCGCCGGTTATCCCCGGACACTGCCTCTACCAATTCATGGACAGGATTGTTCCGTGGATATCTGGCGCTTTACGATCGGGTGAAGGAAGAGGCGTACAACGACGATTACGGCCTCGATTATCCGCCGTTGCGACTCCTGACCATGGCCATCTGGAGCAAAGAAGTACGCGATGGATTTCCGTGGGTCGACAACGAACATCCGAAACTTGTTAACCCCCTGTTGAAAATTAACCTGGTCTGCGAACTGGTTTCCGCCGCGGCGATTTTCTTTCTTGTCCGTTTATGTGTGCAGCGCTCAGTGCACGCGCATTCAACCTGGCCCACTTGGTTGTCGCGGGAACATCGCGCCTCAATCTGCGGTCTCGCCGCTGCCAGCGCGGCCTGGCTCGAACCATCCATGATCCTCGATGCGCATGGCTGGCCACAATGGGATGTCTGGGTCCTGCCGTTCTATCTCTTCGCCGCGCTGGTCGCTTTGAAAAATCGCTGGTTCTGGTGCGGATGTTTGCTGGCGTTGGGCGCAATGTTCAAAGGGCAGCTGCTATTCGTTGCGCCGTTTTTTGTCCTTTGGCCACTATGGCAACAACGATGGAGAAGTGCGCTCCGCATGCTAGCCGGGTTCACGGGAACCGCAGCGCTAATAGTTTCACCATGGCTTCTGCGAACAACCGGGGCTTGGATCGCGTTCGCCGCTGTAGCTGGGGCCAGTCTCCTGGTCGTTTTGCGATATAAGTTGCCGCACAAAGTCGCGTGGCTCGCCGGAATTCTCGGGTGTGTCGCGTTTGTAATCGGCGCATTTACTGGCGGCAGTTTCGCGTGGTTTGAGATCGGTTTTCTCTATGGAACCAAGCATTATCCCTATCTTTTCATCAGCTCCTGTTACAATCTTGCGTCGCTACTCGCCGCGGCGGGTTGGTCCCTAAAAGATGATTTGCTGCCAGCTCATGTCGGATCGGTTCACTTTCATCTCACGCTGCAGTGGGCGTTGCGTCTGTTTTTCGCGGGCGCAGTGGCTTTGTGTGCCTGCGGCGCGGCGCGACATCTGCGAAATCGCGATCCACGTGTGCTAATTGCGATAACTGCACCGTGGTTGTTGATGTTCGCGCTGCTCGGTCAAATGCATGAGCGTTACCTTGTGTGGGGCGCGGTGGTGAGCGCCGTCGCGTTAGGCGTCAGCGTCCGGCTGAGCATTATTCATTTCATCATCTCAGCTGCGAGCACAGCGATGATCGTCCACGTGATGTTGGTCGATAAAAAGCTCGATCCGACGCTCCGCGCGATTGACGTATTGCACAGCATTCGGCCCTACGCATCGGTCTTGCTGCTTGTTTGTGTGGCTCTTTACTTCTGCGATGCGCTCGGTTGGCGGATTCCGGCGTTTCGACGTGGAGTAGTCAAATCGGCTAGGGCACCTTCGCTCTCGCTGGGAGCGGAGCCCGAGGAAGCCTGAATCTGGGCTAGCGATTTACGACTGAACTCGACCGCGTTGACCACGTTGTAGCCAACGGGCCCGCGGCCGGTCCCATCTGTGCGCTGCCTTTTCACTGTGGGAGACGGCCCAAAGGGCCGTGGCTACACTGCTTGTGACCGACTATTGCCGCGCGAGACGGCGGAATAAAAACACGCCCAGCACGATAAACAGAACATTCGGAAACCAGACGAGCAGTTCCGGATGCGCATGTGGATTCCCGCGCAACGTATCGCCAATGATTACGAACAAAAAATAGGTGGTGGCAACAATCAGGCCCATGGCGAAGCCAATTGACGTTTCACGGCGATGCGCCGTCACACCCAGCGGCACGCCGATGATTGCAAAAGCCACGCACGCGAACGGAAAGGAAAATCGTTTGTTGATTTCGGTCCGGCTGGCGCTGCGTTCCCGTGTGTTTTCGCTCTTGAGTTGCTCCAGCAATTGCTCGATCGACAGAGCGGAACGGCTCGGTCGTTTTTTCTCTTTCTCGTACAGCTCTTCGAGGCTGATAGGGAGCGTGCCTTCCACCATGTTGATGCCGTCGTGGATCTTGTGAAGGTCGAACGGGTCTTTCGAGTCTCGCTCCTGGTAACGAGCCCCATACAGATGCATCAGGATTTGTTTGTTCGCCAAATCCGCTTCGAGCATACCGGTGCGCGCGTACGTGACCTTCACGGGCAGCGCCTTGTCGTTCATCTCGAACACGGTAATGTTCTCCAGTTTGTTGCCTTCCTTTTTGCCGACATAAATCCTCCGGCCGGGAAACTGATCGATGACCTGATCGCTGCCAAAAAGCGCCATGGGATTCCGCGTGGCGAGATCAAAAATGGTACTGCGCAATTTCTCCTGGGCGGCAGGCGCAACCTGCACATTGAGCCAGAGACAAATCGCCGTGCAACCAATCGCGATGCCAGCAAGCGGAACAGACACACGCGTAACGCTTACGCCGTTGGCGCGCAGCGCGATCAATTCGTTGTCCGCCGAGAGCCGTCCGTACACTAGCAGGATTGCAGTCAACAATCCCCACGGGATGGTGAAGATAAGTGAGAACGGCAGCACGTAGGCGATGAATGTGATCAAAAATTCCATCGGCACATCGTGATTCACCAGCAACGGCAGCAGCTTCCGGAAAATATTTCCGACCACGAGCACCAGGCTCAGCACCGCGATCGCAAATGCGACGTTCACCAACAGCTCGCGGCTAACAAACCGATCGATCAGCTTCATCTTGCGTCGCAAACGTTAGCACAAAAGGCTCGAAACGCTGCCCTGTGGCGTCGGCGTTCCAAGGAATGACGGCTTGGGAAGCCGTCGCTCCTTGAACGCGGACGGCGCAACGCTACCGTCATAGCCGATGAGCAGCAGCATGTACGACGTCGCGATCATAGGAGGCGGACCGGCCGGCAGCACGGCCGCGGCGCTGCTCGCGCGCGCCGGACATCGCGTGGTTCTCTTCGAGCGTGAAAAGTTTCCGCGGTTTCACATCGGCGAGTCGCTGTTGCCATTCAGCATGAAGGCATTTACCCGGCTCGGGCTGCAGGAAAAATTTGTGAACGCCGGGTTCTTAAAAAAATACGGCGGCGAAATCATGGGCGCGTGCTCCGACACGGGAACGAAGTTTTACTTTAAGGACGGCTACCGTTCTCAAACCGATCACGCTTATCAGGTGACACGCAGTGATTTCGACAAAGTGTTGCTGGATCATGCGGCCGAATCCGGCGTGGAAGTGCACGAGCAGACCCCGGTTGAAGCAGTTGAGTTCTCGAACCACGGCGTCGATCTGTCGGTGCGATCCAACGGCTCGGCTAATTCAATCCAGGCGCGTTACCTTGTCGATGCCAGCGGACGCACCTCGGTGCTCGGAAGGCAATTCCAAATCAAGAAGACTTATGATCATCTTCAAAAGCTGTCGATCTTCGCGCACTACGATGGTGTGTGGCGTCCGGAAGGAATTGACGGCACGCTGACGGTTTTGATTCGTGCCGTTGATCGTTGGTTCTGGCTGATTCCACTTTCGGATGAGCGAACGAGCGTCGGAGTGGTTCTGGACAGTGACACTTTTCGCAAATCCAAGGTCAGTGCTGAGGATTTTCTCGAGCAAGCGTTGGCGGAACAGCCAACCATTGCGAAACGCATGACGAACGCGCGGCGCGTCTCGAAGACCTATGTCGAAGCCGATTTCTCCTATCGAAGCGCGCGTTTGTACGGCGATCAGTGGTTGCTTACAGGCGACGCCGCCGGATTCATCGACCCGATATTTAGCAGCGGCGTTTTCCTTGCGGTGTTCAGCGGTGAAAAATGCGCCGACGCTCTGAACGAAGTGCTTGATCAGCCGCGCAAAGCTAAACGCTTATTCGCGCGATACGAGCGATCAGTGAACCGCGCGATGGACGTTTATCTTCGGTTCGTCAATGCGTGGTACACGAAGGAATTTATCGAAGTTTTCCTCGCGCCGCGCAATGTGCTCGGTCTCGCGCCAGCGGTGAATGCAGTGCTTGGCGGAAATGTGGGCAACAGTTTCCCGATTCGCTGGCGAATGTGGGTATTTTATTTCCTGGTTTGGCTGCAACGCCACCACCCGATCGCACCGAAGCTCACGCTCACGCCGAAGAAAGAAGAAACGACCGTCGCTGCCGAAACAGCTGGCGCGACGTGATGACTTAACACGGCTGTGGTTTTTGCAACACGTGGCCGGGCTCCGCCTCTCCCTTGAACAAGGGAGAGGGCAGGGTGAGGGTTTCCTACGCTGTGACCAAATCGGAATTGCTAATCCCCTCACCTCAATCCTCTCCCCTTTTGCAAAGGGGCGAGGCGGATTGGGTACTGCGAAAGAGATCAGGCACGGCACCGGCTATGACCGGACATCATCCGGTCGCATTTCTTCTTATCACGATTGGCTGGTTGTGCCTAACAAGTTGCGCATCTGTCTCACAACATCAATTCTCCGAGCCGACTGCGGGATGGCAGACCAAAACCGGCCAGCTCATGTATAAGACAGCCAAGGCGACGCTGATCGGCGAGGCAATAGTCCGCTTGTCGAAGATGGGCGATTTTGAATTGACGGTGTCGAAAGGCCCAGGAATCACATTGTTGTCCCTCCGACAAGATGCGGGGTTTGCGGAATTCAACGCAACCTTCACGGGCCAGCGTTGGTCTGGTCCTACGGCGAGCGCGCCACCGCAGCTGCGCGGCTGGCTCGCGTTACGCGATCAATTCCTTCGCGCGCCTAATCAAAAAACGCTGCGATACGTCAGCGGCAGCGAGACGTTTTTGTTCCGCTTTTGAGCCAGGTTTTCCGCTGAGGACAGCGATGCAGCGATAATTGTAGGGCGTTTGTGTCAAACGCCTCACAAACGGCGTCTCACAGAGACGCCCTACAATAATTGAGCATTGGAATGCTGGTATCCCGCTCGAACATTGGCATCTTCACGCCGATTCGTGTTGAATGGTGGCCAGCTCATGCGCATCAGCGATTTCATCGCCCGAACCATCACACAGCGTCGCGCGCTAGTTTGGTGCGGCGTGGCTGCACTGACCCTCGTTTGCATCGCCATTCTCCTCACATCGTTGCGACTGGATTCTGAGGTCTTCAACGTCTTGCCCGGCAAATTTCCATCGGTCCAAGGCCTGAAAATCTACGATCACGATTTTGAGCAGACACGTGAGCTGACGCTCGCGCTCGTCTGCGATCCGCAGGACGTCGATAAGCTGGAGGAATTCGCGCCGGTGTTTGCAGAACGATTGCGCGGGCAGCCGTGGTGCGCGCGCGTGCTCTCAGGTTCGCCCATGACCACTGCGGATGGCATTCACGATCTGCAATCGATCGCGGTCCCGTTGCTTCTCAACCTGGAACCCAGCGCTTTCGACGAGGCAATGTCGATCCTGCAACGGGACAAAATTAGCGATCGCCTTCGTCGCTTGCGCCAGCAGATCGAGGCGGGCTCGCCGCGACCGCAGTTCGAGCTTTCGTTCGATCCGCTCGGATTGATCGCGCCCGCGCTCAAACCTTTTGCCCAAAGCACCGCCATCGAACAGGAACAACCGCTAACATCACCGGATCGGACGGTGCGAATCTTTCTGGTGGTGACAAATCAAAAGTCGATCAGCGCATTTGAATGCCAGCACTTGATGCGGCGCGTCAGCGAGTTTCGCAAAACCGCAGCCGAAGGATGGGACGGCAGCAGGCCTTTGCAAATTCTCGTGACCGGGCGCTCGGCGTTTGTATCCGAAATTTCGTTGAGCATGCGCTACGATGTCGTCGCGACATTGCTTGGCTCAGTGCTCCTTGTAGGCACGATTTTTTTCGCTGGTTTTCGCCGATGGCTGCCTTTGGCCGGCATGGCGTTTTGCCTTCTTCTCTCGTGTCTGGTAGCGCTGACTGCGGGTCAGCTTCTTTTCGGGCGGCTGAGCATGATCAGCGTGGGCTTTTGCGCCATTCTCGTCGGACTCGGCGTTGATTTCGCGATTCTCACGATCGGACGCTATCACCAGGCGCGCGCCGATGGCGAACTGCATCAGCAAGCCATTGCGATTTCGGTGGCAAAACTTGGACGGGCGGTTTTCTTTGGCGCGCTTACGACAGCGGTAGGTTTTCTCGCGCTGGTGCTGAGTGGCGCAATGAGTTTTGCCGAGCTCGGCGTTCTGATCGCGATCGGCATTTTCATCGCCGGCCTGTTCATGTGCTCGATTTTATTTTTATTTGTCCCCGAGCGACAAGGCGCTATCGCCCGCGACTGGCTCTTTGATCTGGTAGCAAGATATGTCCGCGGGATTGTGCGCAGACCGGTGCCGATGCTGATGTTTTCCGGCGCGGTTTTGCTGCTGCTCACTGCCATAGGCTTTTCACCCATTCCCCCGCTCGAATTCGACGCCAGCACGCGTTCACTCCAACCGAAAAACATTCGCGCAGGTCAGGCGCTTGAAACAATCATGAAAAAAATGCCGGTTCGCTGGGAACCGGTGCTGGCGATCGTTCACGCGACAAACTCGCAGGAATTGCACGATTACTGGCAAAAAATTTCCGCGCATTGGCGTGAATTCCAGGAAGCCGGAAAGATAAAGGGCTTCTCCACGCCCGCGGCACTTTGTCCGTCGCCGATCTGGATGGAACGAAATCGCGATCATTTGCGCGGTATGAATTTTCAGGCGGCACACGAAACATTGACCGAAACTCTCGAGGCCGAGGGATTCAGCTTAGAAGCCTTCGCTCCGGCGTTCGCGTTGCTCGACGATTTGCAACGCATCGCCGATCCCGGCGTGCCACTGCCGAATTGGCGGACCCAATTACCTGAATCATCGAGCTGGTGGTTTTTGATCGACCGCTACTTCGGGCAAGACCCGTTGCTGACGACTGGATTTGTAATGACCAACGAACCGCTCACAACACACGAGCAGAGCCAGGAACTGCAACGCGGTCTAGCCGTGCCTGGCGTTCCCTTGATTCTGACGGGCTGGACTTACGTGCTCGCCGATCTCCAACCGTGGTCGCACCATCAACTCCTGATCATCAGCGCGCTGATGGCCATCTTCGATATCTCATTGCTGGCCATTTTGTATCGGGACGTTCGCTTATGGCTAATTCAGATCATTACACTCGCGTTCGGGATTGGAGCGATGATCGCTACGATGAAGCTGCTGAACATCCATTTGAATCTGCTGAACGTTCTCTCGTTCCGTCTCGTGCTCGCCATCGGCGTGGATTACGGAATCTACGTCGTGCTCGTCTGGCAAAAAACGCACGACATCCAGCATGACGTAGCCGGTGTGGTGAAACCGGTCTTGCTCGCAGGACTGACAGCGATCAGCGGTTTCGGGTCGCTTGCTCTTGCGCGGAACCCAGCGCTCACCAGCCTCGGTGTCACATGCGCGATCGGAATTTTCTGGAGTTTGGTCGCCACAATTTTTTTCACTTTACCAGCAATGGCGACGGCTAAACCCAAGGGCTAGCAGGCATCGCGTAGCCCGCGCTTCGTTCCCGCACTTCCGTTCAGTCAAAGGCCTGTTAGACTAGCAAGCGATGCGCCGGCAGGGATTGCTGTTGCTAAATGCGGCTTTATCCGTTATTCCCGCTTCGCTTTTCGCGGGAGCGACTGTCGAGGGACGCGTGGAACTCCCGAAATCGCGCTCGGCGCCGGTTCAGGCAAAACGGTACGAGATCGTAACCAAGGCCGGAGTTCTTTCGACGCAGCCGCCGCTGGCCGTTGTCTATCTTGACGGCACTTTTCCACGACTAGCTTCGTTGCCAACAAAAGAAGTCGAGCAAAAGGATTTGACGTTCATTCCAGCGCTTCTCCCGATAGAAGTGGGAACAAAGGTACAATTTCCAAATCTAGACGACCAATATCACAACATTTTTTCCTATTCACCCGCCAAGCGCTTTGACCTCGGCCGCTATCGCCCGGAGGAACGGCCGATACCTTCGGTGACGTTTGATAAGCCGGGCCTCGTGACTCTGCGCTGCGACATTCACGAGCACATGCGCGGATTGATTCTCGTGTTGAGCACGCCGTACTTCGTGATGACAGACACAGCCGGACGCTTTCGCTTAGATAAACTTCCCGCAGGTCGCTGCACACTGAAGGCATGGATCGACAGCAGAACTACGCGCGAAAAGTCAATAGACTTGAAGGACGGTCAAACGATGCACGTTGATTTGCCATGAGCGCCGCGGTTGCGACAAGAACCAAAGAGGTCGCGAGCTTTCGCACCCGGTTGTTCACCGCAATCATGGTAATAGTAGCAACGTTGACTGCGCTCGGGTTTTACCTGGCACAGCGCAGAGTCACCACCGATGCGGAGCGAAACCTGCAGCAGGCATTTCAGACCGAGCTTTCTTCCATACACAAAATCGAGGAACTGCGCCACGCCGCGCTCGCCGACCGCTCGAACACGCTCGTAGCGAAGCCGCGGATTCACGCCGCCATCGAGGATGACGCAATCGATCTGCTATATCCGAGCGCGAAGGATGAGTTGCGCGATCTCATGGAAGGCGAGGAACCGCCGCCCGAGCAAGCAGCACGATCTCTACATGCCAGATTCTATCGCTTTCTCGACGACACCGGCGCAGTCATCAAGCCGCCTAATCCCTCGGATGTAGGAAGACTCGACGCAGCGACAGAAGCTCAACTTTCGCTCAGAAAATTGCCCGACACGCGACAGATCGGGTATGTCCAATCTGCTGGTGCTATCCACGAAGTGATAGCCGTGCCGATCTTCTCGACCGACACAGGGGATCTGGTTTCAGCGCTCGTGATCGGGCTCAAACCTTTTGAGCTCGAAAACAAAAACACCGGAATGCAAAGTGGCATTTGGGTGGATGGCCACCTGCATCTGCCGGCGCTTGCGCCCTCCGCGGAAAGTTCGCTCAACAAAAAGGTAACACCTGCCCTCGCTAATTCTGACTCAGAGCAAAACTATTTTCGCGTGGAAGTGGCTGGTGCGCCTCAGCTATTGTTCCATAAGCGGCTCAATCCGGGGTCGCTGTTTCCACCTGCGTACGAAATTTTTTTGTATCCTCTCGGCTCGTGGACAGCACAGCTGGATCGTCTGCGTTGGCAAATCGGAGCCGCCGGTGCGCTTCTGTTGTTAGGCGGATTCGTCGCAAGCCATTTCGTGGCACGCAGCATGTCCGCGCCGGTGAAGAAACTAGCGCTCGATTCGGAAGAAAATCGCGCAGAACGAGAACGCGCCGAGGCCGCTCTGGCATCCACGGCCGAGGAACTGGAGCGATCCACCCGATATTCAGCCGACGCGTCACACCAGCTCAAAAGCCCAATGACGGTCCTTCGGATTGGTCTCGAATCACTGCTGGGATGCGAAGGATTTAAGCCGGAAGTCTACGAGGAGTTGTCCACTCTGCTTCATCAAACGCGTCGGTTAACCGGCGTTATTGACGATTTACTTTTGCTATCGCGGATGGATGCCGGCCATCTTCAAATCGCATCGACACCGGTCAATCTTAGTCAGTTGGTTGATGAATGGCTGGATGATCTTGGCGCGTTGCCTGATTCCCCGGACGTGAAGATTGAAAAGGAATTTCCGCGCGGGCTTTTTGTCGGTGGAGAAAAGCGGTACACATCGCTAATCGTACAAAATCTTCTGGAGAACGCGCGAAAGTACAATCGTGCGGGCGGGCGAATTCGGGTTAGCGCACGCGGCAATGGCAGACACGTAGTGCTGACGATTGGAAACACTGGCCCTAGAATTCCGCCGGGCGAAAACATCTTCGAACGGTTCCATCACAGCTCTAGTCCCTCGGCGGCATCGGGTCACGGGATCGGACTCAATCTGGCGCGCGAACTGACGCGACTGCATGGCGGTGAACTGCGTCTGGCGCGTTCGGAAACGGATTGGACGGAATTCGAAGTGCGCTTTTCCGCCGCAAACGGTGTTAATGCAGTTACATGAAGGCGCAGATCTTCAGCCTGTGCATTTTTGCGTGCACGGCGTGCGCTTTCGACATCGATGATGCTCTCGACCGGCTCGACAGCGCGCTGACAATCTCCGGGTTTCAGGATAATTTTCGCGCGCGATTGAGCGGCACTGTCGATCTGGAATTTTATAATTTCCAACAGCCCGCGCCCGGGCTCATTGATTCAGAAATCGACAATCTGTTTAATCCGCGTCTCACGCTGTTTCTGGACGCGCAAGCGGGTTCGCAAGTGTATTTCTTCGCGCAAGCGCGACTGGATCGGGGGTTCGATCCGAGCGACCACGGAGAGGACGTTCGCCTGGACGAGTATGCCCTTCGAATCACCCCATGGCAGGACGGTCGTTTTACATTCCAAGTCGGCAAATTCGCGACCGTCGTCGGCAATTGGGTTCCGCGACACTTACCGTGGGACAATCCGTTTATTAACGCGCCGTTGGTCTATGAAAACGTGACTGCCATTCAGGACAAGTATGCCCCATATTCACCTCTGTATTTCATCTATGCCCCTTATTCCCAGAACAAGTACGCATTCAATCCGGTGATCTGGGGACCGGACTACGCCAGCGGGATTTCTGTTTCCGGCCGATTAGGTCGATTTGATTACGCTGTCGAAATGAAGAATGCGTCACTCTCCTCTCGTCCCGAATCCTGGTATATCACCGAGAATGGTTTCGAAAATCCGACCTTTAGCAGCCGGATCGGATTCCGGCCTAACGAAGCGTGGAATGTCGGCTTCTCGGGTAGCGAGGGCCCATATTTTCGGCGTGAAGCGGAATCGTCGCTGCCGCCTGGTCGGGACATCAGCGACTATCGAGAGTTTGTCCTTGGACAAGATATCAGCTTCGCATGGCATCATCTGCAACTGTGGGCCGAGTTTTATGAAGCGCGTTTTGAAGTCCCGAACGTGGGAGATGCAGACACGTTTGCTTATTACGTCGAGGCGAAATACAAATTTACGCCGCAGCTGTTTGGTGCTGTTCGTTGGAATCAGCAACTATTTAACACAATCGATGACGGCTACGGCGCTAAAGAACAGTGGAGTCCAGACCTTGGCCGAATCGACATCGCCGCTACCTACCGTCTCACCACGCACGCGCAGCTAAAATTGCAATACAGTTACCAGCATGAAACCACCGCTCCGGGCCAGGATAACCACTTGCTGGCTGCACAGTTTACCGTCCGCTTCTAATGATCCAATGTTGCCGACAAACTTGTGAAAATCCTGATCGTTGAAGATGAACTTCCAGTAGCGCGGCAAATCGCCGCAGCACTGACCGAGGACGGTCATGATCCGAAAACCATTCATAGTGGAGAAGCCGCATTGGAAGAGGTTGGCAAGGGGTCTTTTGATCTAATTGTGCTTGATGTTCGCCTGCCGGGTATTGATGGTTTCGAACTATTAGGGCGCCTCCGCGAGCAACATCTTGCCAGTCGCGTACTGTTACTGACCGGGCGCAGCGCCGTCGAAGATCGAGTAATCGGCTTGCAGCTCGGAGCCGATGATTATCTGCCGAAGCCATTTGCCATGCGTGAACTCGTCGCGCGCGTCCGCGCGCTCGGGCGCAGATATCCGGAAGAACCAGTAATCTGTTTGCGCGTCGGCGACGTCACGCTCGATCTATCCACGCACGACGTTCATCGGAATACGCAGCGGATTGAGCTTTCTCCACGCGAGTTGATGTTGTTGAAAGTGTTAATGCGTGAACCCGGCCGCGTGTTCACGCGCACGGAGCTGTGTGAACGCGTGTGGGAGCACGCGCACGAATACGATACCAAGCTGGTTGAGGTGTTCATTGGCCGGCTCAGGAAAAAGCTCGGTGAACCTCCGCTGATTCACACCATTCGCCATGTCGGCTATACCATTGGCCGCCCCGAGGGTAAAATTCCTGTTCGCCGTGCGACGAGCTCGCAACGGCGAGGCTGATTGCCCCAGCGTAGATGTGGGATGTAGCGGCGCTCCTAGACCGCAAACGTGCCGCTGGCGAGCGTCTTAGGTAACAACCGCGTTACTTTTGCGTGATTGAAGTCAGTGACATGTCAACTGCACTTTCACGGTGCTGATTCGCTGAATTTTACCGAACGGAGCCTGCAATGAGAATCTTTTCCTGGCGTCTTACATTAGTCGTGATCGCGGCTACTTCGCTTATCTCTTATCCCAAAGCGGCAAGGGCGATGACGGTTGACGTCACTATTGGCCCAGGCGGTGATTTGGTCTTTTCACCTTCTTCTGTCACGATTAATCCGGGTGATCAGGTGAAGTGGACTTGGAGTTCGAGCGGCCACAGCACAACCTCAGGCTCCCCAGGGCAGCCAAACGGTATCTGGGATTCTGGAATTCATAACCAGGGAGCGACCTTCACTCACACTTTCAATAGTGCCGGAACGTTTCCGTACTACTGCATTCCGCACGGTGGATGCTGCAACATGGTCGGCACCGTCATGGTGGTCAATGCGTCGCCAACGCCGAGTCCGACACCCACACCCACAGCGACACCCTCGGCCACGCCAACGTCCATGCTCGGCAACATCAGCACTCGCAGCTTTGTCCAGACAGTCGACAACGTGATGATTGGAGGTTTCATCGTCCAAGGAAGCCAACCAAAGAGAGTCATCATTCGCGCCATTGGCCCTGAGCTCACTCAATTTGGGGTGCCCAACGTATTGGCTAATCCGACGTTGGAGCTGCACAATGGCACGGGTGCTTTGATTGCCTCCAATGATAATTGGCAGACTACGATAATCGGCGGCATTATCACACAAGATCAGGTCCAGGAAATCCTCAGTAGCGGACGGGCTCCAGCAGATACAAGGGAATCTGCGATCATTGCAAATCTCCCGGCCGGCAACTATACAGCGATCGTGCGCGGTATAAGCAGCACCACTGGAGTCGCTCTCGTGGAAGTGTACGACCTCAGTCCCGACGCTGATTCAATCCTTGGCAACATCAGCACTCGCAGCTTTGTCCAGACAGACGACAACGTGATGATTGGAGGCTTTATCGTCCAAGGAAGCCAACCAAAGATGGTTATTATTCGCGCCATTGGCCCTGAGCTCACTCAATTTGGCGTGCCCAACGTATTGGCTAATCCGACATTGGAACTGCACAATGGCACGGGTGCTTTGATTGCCTCTAATGACAATTGGCAGACTACGATAATCGGCGGCATTATTACACACGACCAGGTCCAGGAAATCCTCGATAGCGGACGGGCTCCAACCGATCCAAGGGAATCTGCGATTATCGCAAATCTGCCAGCAGGCAACTACACAGCGATCGTGCGCGGGGTAAGCAGCACCACTGGAGTCGCTCTCGTCGAGGTGTACGATCTGCAGTAAATGTTGAGTTGCTGGAGCACGCGAATGAGTACGATACCAAGCTGGTTGAGGTGTTCATTGGCCGGTTCAGGAAAAAGCTCGGTGAACCTCCGCTGATTCATACCATTCGCCATGTCGGCTATACCATTGGCCGCCCCGAGGGCAAAATTCCTGTTCGCCGTGGGACGAACTCGCAACGGCGAGGCTGACTGTCCCACCACAGATGCGGGGTATAGCTGCGCCCCGTGAGGCGCCCGGACAGCCAGCTTGCATCTAAGGTAACAGCTGCGTTACTTTTCGGAGATTGCAGCCAGTGACATGTCAACTGCACTCTCACGGTGCTGATTCGCTGAATTTTACCAAACGGAGCCTGCAATGAGAATCTTTTCCTGGCGTCTTACATTAGTCGTGATCGCGGCTACTTCGCTTATCTCCTATCCTAAAGCGGCAAGGGCGATGACGGTTGACGTCACTGTTGGCCCAGGCGGTAATTTGGTCTTTTCACCTTCGTCTGTCACGATTAATCCAGGTGATCAGGTGAAGTGGACTTGGGGTTCGAGCGGCCACAGCACAACCTCAGGCTCCCCGGGGCAGCCAAACGGTATCTGGGATTCTGGAATTCATAACCAGGGAGCGACCTTCACTCACACTTTCAATAGTGCCGGAACGTTTCCGTACTACTGCATTCCGCACGGTGGATGCTGCAACATGGTCGGCACCGTCATGGTGAGTGAGACGCCAACGCCTACACCTACCCCAAGGCCTACTGCTACCGCCACCCCAAGGCCCACTGCTACTGCCACACCGAGGCCCACGGCCACACCGACTCCGGTCGTTACAACTAATCCGGCAACTAAAGTGGCTGCGTTTTCAGCTACTCTAAACGGCTCAGTGAATCCGCGTGGAGCGACCACGATGGTCAACTTCCAGTACGGTCTCACGACCACCTATGGATCCAATACTCCTATGCAGCCTCAAAATGGCAACACGGTGCAGGCTGTCAGTGCCAATATTGCCGGCTTGCTCGCTAACCGCACTTATCATTTCCGAATTGTAGCTCATAATAATGGCGGTACCAGCTTTGGGCCCGACAGGGTCTTTACCACGCTTACCGCTACCGGGCCTCCAGTCGCCACAACTAATCCGGCGACATTAATCGCCAGTTTCTCAGCTACGCTGAATGGGTCGCTCAATCCTCATGGATTAACCACAACCGTCTCTTTCCAATATGGAACCACGACCTCTTATGGGTCCACCACCCCAATGCAGACTCAAACTGGGAGCACCTATCGGGACATCGCTGCCAGCATCAGCGGGTTGAGTCCAAACACCGTCTATCATTTCCGAATTGTGGCGACCAACGGCGCCGGCACCAGGTTCGGCAGCGACAGAACGTTTACCACTCTTAGCGTGACCGGGCCGCCTGTCGTGACAACTAACCCGGCAACGTTTATCGCGAGCTTTTCAGCCATGCTCAATGCTTTACTCGATCCACATGGATTATCTACGAGTGTTCATTTCGAATATGGCACTACGCCCAGTTACGGACTTACAACCGCTCCCCAGAACCGGGCCGGAAACACGTTCCAACCTGTCGGCGCAAACGTCACGGGCTTAACTGCGAACACACTTTACCATTTCCGAGTCGTAGCTTCGAACAACGCCGGTACTACAATGGGCAGCGACCGGACATTTACCACGCTTACCCCAACCGGCCCCCCTGTCGTCATAACTAACGGGGCGACCAACCTAACTACGTCTTCAGGGACTCTCAACGGCTCGCTCGATCCGCATGGGCTGACAACGACTGTATTTTTCCAGTATGGGACCACGACCAGTTACGGGTCCGCGACCCCTATGCAGACCCAGACTGGAAACACTTACCGCAACATCACCGCCAACGTCAGCGGCTTAACCCCACACACCACGTACCATTTCCGGATGGTAGCTACGAACGCCGGCGGCACTAGAATGGGCATCGACAGGACCTTTACTACGCAGTAGCGTCAGCGATGATCGAGAGGACTGTCTTAACATCCGAAAATTCTGTGTCACGCTTGCTATGATTCTCCAGTCGCATTTTCGCCTCAGCGTAGCTGTACTTTTTACAGTTTTGATCGCCTCAGCGCCCGGCGCGCTGAGTGAAGAACAATCGAAACAGAAATGGAGCGCTCCAGCGGTAGAGGCGCAAAAGAAGAATCCCGTTGCCGCCACCGAACCTTCACTCGCTGCCGGGCGGAAGATCTATTCGAAAACCTGCGTTATGTGTCACGGGAAAACCGGAGACGCGGACGGCCCGGCCGTGATTGAATTAAATATCCACCCGGCGAAACTCTCCGATCCAAAGGTAGCAACGGAATCTGACGGGTCCCTCTTCTGGAAGATCACAACCGGCAAAAAACCGATGCCGGCATACGCCAAACGACTTTCCGAAACAGACCGCTGGAATTTGGTCAATTACATTCGAACGTTTTCGAAGCGATAATATACTTCGTGCTTGACCCGGCTCCGGCGTGCCGCGGCCAAGCTGCAGGCTTTTAATCGAACGACATGCGATCCACGAAAGTAGTTCATCGGAATCCTCAAGTTTGATGTAACAAGTCACGGCAGGGTGTCGTAGCGAACGCGCAACTTTTCATCGCCATAACATGACGAAATTACGTAAGAACATGTCCACGTGTCTAGAACGAAAATCGCGGGGGTGCCGTTCATTGCTCTCCAAAATTCGGCCGCTTGCTCGTACGTCTCAACCACCTCGCAAGGCACTTCGTAAACGCAAATCACCGCGTCACGTAAGCGGCTGTAGAATTTTGCGTACCTGATTGCCTTCGGCCCACCGTAGCAAAGCGCTGCGCAGCAGCTGCGCATCAGAAATCAGCTCGATAGGATCCTAATTTGAATTACGATTTCGCTTGCCGAACGATGCGCGATTTTATCCTGATTAGTGGCCACCCGTGGTGCCCTTGGTGCCCTCACGCGTGGTGGGTTCGGATTCGCCCCCAACACGCCTCCCACCTTTGACGTCTTTTACCGGATTCAGGTCACGAATTATGGCTTCCTTTATGTTCTTTTTGACTCGGCGCCAAGCGGATCGAACTATATTGATGTTTGGGATTTGTCTCTTCATCTTCAAGTGGCCTCCCCAATTACTTCGTAACGACGTTTTAGCGATGAGTCCCGGCCGGAGCAAGCCGAAAAAGTGTTTGGTACCGTGCATGACCTTATGCGAACGAACCGCTCGCCACTCTTTTGATTCGACCCCATGGTCGTGCGTTTCAATCACGTTGCCGGGTATATCGAAAACCCGATCATTGCGCGAAGCGAGCGAAGTGATCCTGGCACTCAAACCGGTTACTTTCCATTATAAGAGAGACATTGACCCGCACGGCGTTCTATAGTTTGGGTTGGTGGCCGAGGAGGTAGAAGCGATAAATCCCTATCTGGTGGTCCGGATTCTGGACCGAAAACGGTCTTGAGCGATCAGTAAGCTGCCCCAGCTCGTCCCAATAAATCCTCGCCATCGCGCACTCACTCTGATACGAGTCCCGGTATGAACAGAAACATCTTCTACATAATTGGAGTAATTGTCGTTATCGTAATCGTGCTCAAACTGCTCGGAGTATTTTAGGAGTCAGCCTTCAGGTCAGGTCGTGCTGCCCAAAGAATATTCGTTGCTGACGCTCACCGGGACGGCAGCATCTCGTTTTGCACTACGGGATGAAAGCTGGCGGTTTTCTGGAACTCCAAGTCGAGATGACTTCGACCTGCACTACCGGCAGAAAGGCTAACGGTGCTACTAGTTTAATCCTGCGCGACACATGTCTAACACGATACTCAAGCCAGGTGGCTTGATATTGTGTGGTAGATCATCTCCTGCTTTCCAAGGTGGCGACATTGGCCATCTATTAAGACGCTTATCTATCGCAATCTCGTTTTGTGACGGCGGGTCTGAAGCGTTTTGAATGACGGGAATTATGCGGAATTCGGTTCCAAGTTCAGTCAGTTTGAAGCAGACCAGGTATGAGCTGCGATCGCGGGTGCCTGGACTGGCGATCACAACGTGAAAGAGATAAAAAGGCCAATCTTTGTCTACCATGTCCACCTTCTCGAAACGCGATGAGAAAGGATGCGGTACACCATCCCACACCAAGAATTGGGCTTGTTCGCGTGCGATTTTATCGTTGTTAGCACCATCAAGAAGCCAGTCGAGACGTCCAGCAGGCGCTTGGAATCTGGCAATCGCTAGTGCGATCAGTATACAAGCGAGCTGTCGCATAAAAGTTGCCAAGGGTCTAATTCGCCGGACTTCGCTCGTCACTGCCCGATAAAAGCGGCATCATGGACATTCATTTTAGTGGGAAGTGCGACGTGATGCGAGCAGAACTTTACCACCTGCGTGCCTTTTGAGCCGGATAGCCCACCAAAAGGAGTGCCATTGCCCTCTCGCCATCTTAATCGGTCAAATTTAACCGCTCGATTCCAACTCGTGCGCGCCATGCTCAAGCAATGCTTGAGGTCGTAGCGCCGCAGTTGCAGATCGGAAGTGGATAAATGCTGAGTGTCATTCCGCATCGAACAACACCCTGCCACGACAAGCCCGGCTATTATTGAGAATATTATCTGTCTCGATCCGGATTGCAGACGCACAGTGCGACGGGAAACTTTTCGTGACGCGTGCGGGTGAACAGTTGACGGCGTTTGTGGGGCTGGGATCTGCGATTCGGCATGCGGGGAATTTCTGTTGACGGGTTCGTGCCTTTGTCCAAACTCGACGCCGTCTGGAACCGGGGTCAGGGCAGGAAGCTTTTCTCCCGGAGCTTTCTTCTCCTTTTCAGATGTGCACTGCTAAGGGTCCATCCGCCGGGGACAAACTAAACAAAGGAAAAATAAACATGAAACTTCAAAACTTAATTCACATTCTGATCGGGATTCTCTGGGATCGGGTCTTTGCCAAACCCGCGAGCGGTTGTCCCGGCGCCGGATGGAGGCTATACGGGATTTACGACGGCAGAAGGGACCAACGCGCTTAAGAATCTTACCACCGGGGTTGCGAATACAGGAACCGGTTGGTATTCGCTGTTTACGACCAGCTCAGGAAGCTACAACACTGGCGTTGATGCTGGAACCCTCTTATTCAACAACGGAGAACAAAACACCGCTACGGGTGTGGCGGCTCTTTTAAGCAATACGGATGGCCTCGGTAACACGGCCACTGGTGTAGCGGCGCTTTTTGAACAATACGACCGGCGATGTCAATACGGCCACCGGAATCAATGCGCTCCGGAGCAACACTGATGGGATCGAAAACACTGCTTCCGGGTTTGACGCGCTCTACAGTAATATCTCTGGAGACCACAACACTGCCACCGGTGCGCAAGCGCTCTTGACGAACGACACGGGCGGGGACAATACGGCCACCGGTTATCAAGCGCTCTTGAGCAACACCGGCGGTGACGGCAATACGGCTGCCGGCGTGAGCGCACTGGCGGGCAACACCACAGCCGACAACAACACAGCCATCGAGTTTCAAGCGCTCTTTAACAACACGACCGGTAACGAGAATACGGCCGTTGGCTTTCAAACTCTCGTTCAGAACACGTTTGGATTTCACAACAACGCCTTTGGCGTTGTAGCCCTTGCTAATCACCAAACTGGTAACTCTAATAACGCGTTCGGTAGTTTTGCGCTCAACAGCGACGCGAATGGTGCCGGAAACAGCGCGTTTGGTAATAGTGCTTTCCTTTTCAGCAACGGCGATAATAACACAGCCGTCGGTTTTGACGCCGGCGACGCCCTTACCTCGGGTAACGGTAATGTGTATATCGGCTCAGGTGTCGACGGCATGGCTGTTGAGAGCGGCCATACTTATATCCGCAATATTAACACCACCAACGTAAGTGGTGGCGGGACCGACACAGTTACTGTGAACTTGGCGACAGGCTTACTTGGGCACCTGACTTCGTCGCGACGTTACAAGGAAGATATTAAACCCATTGCCGATGCTAGCGAAGCACTCTACAGGCTCAATCCCGTTTCGTATCGCTACAAGAGGGAGATTGATTCGACTCAGTCGCCCGCGTTTGGCCTGATCGCTGAGGAAGCGGCGGAAGTGAATCCCGCTCTGGTGGCGCACAATTCTGGCGGGCAGCCCGAGAGTGTTCACTACGAAATGATCAACGTGATGACCTGACGGCGCGACTGGAACAGCAGGCCGCGCAAATCCAGAAAGTGAGCACCCGGATTGAAGCGAGCAAATTCGCCATAGGACGAATCCGCCGTGGTGGACCTGCACCGCAGGTGGTCAACAATCCCTAAAGCTGCGCCTTCGCCAACAAAACAGCAACCTCACACAATTAGCCGTCACGCTTCACCGCGTGGCAGCATTTTGTTTGCGTCGGCGGCCTCAGTCCGACCGCATAATACCGGTGATTCGGACCGACGTGATAGAAATCCCATGGCCACCATACGTGGCCGAATAATTGGCTGGTACAAAAACCGCGTCCTGACCAGACGCCTCAGCTGAACCGTGCACTTTTGTGCCGCTATATGAGAACTCCACTCGGACATGAAATGAATTTGAGTTTTTGAAGCGCGCGACTCGGGAGCTGCCTGAACTCTCGTACGAAACTGTTACACCGCCAATTTTGTTTTGCCCTGTTACAATAGTCACTTGTAAAACCAAAACAGAAACAACGAAAATGTATCGACCCGTCCTTTGGAGAATCGTCATAGCACTTTCAACAACAAACTGATGGCCTATGTCAAGACCGGAAGAAGTATGGAATGCAGCTTGGACACAGAAATTGGCAGGATGGCAAGGGAAACTATTCATCGGATTCTCAAAAAGCCGCCCGTCGATGCCCAACACAGTCGACCGAGTGGCAGCGATCGGAAATAAGATCGACGTAACGTTTGTCTTTTACGCGGTCGCAGTTCGTCTCGGATTGTCGACCCAGACCGCGACGGCGAAGAGCGTTTAGTAGTGCACGCTGATGCAACTCAGCCCGCGATCCGGCTTGAGTTGGCAGGCCGTCGGCCTTACAATCGCACCGAAAGGAGCAGCAATGAAAAGTTACACTTCACGAATCGCAGTGGCAGCATCGCTGGTTATATCTGTCCTGCCCGCGCTTACCCCCTCCGCTCAACCCCAAACACGTCCGTGGTGGTTTTATGGTTGCCCTAAAGGCGTCGTTGCACAAATCGCCGGCGATGTACCGGGCCCAGGCACTGCTGGGTGGACCCAATATCAAAGCTGCTTGCAACAAAACTTAAGTGTGTCGCCTCAACAAAGTGCCCAAATAGCGCCCCTTCTTGCCAATGAAGGACGAAAGGTAATAGCAATCAGAAACAACAATTCGCTTTCGAGCGTTCAAAAAACCCAGGAGGTTACGTCCCTCCAAAAGCAGTCCGATCCGCAGTTGAAGGCGATTCTCTCATCTGCTCAATACGACAAACTGAAAGTCGTCCGCTATCAGGCCGTCCGATGGGTCACTCAGAAAAGACTCGGTTGGCAGTAAAGGCTCTTTCGTCTCGTGTCCCCAGAGACGCGCCCACCGCTAGCTTCTGGTAGTGAGCGTAAACAAGCCAATTAGCCGCGTGTAGGGCGAGGCCCTATATGAAGATTAGGCGACGCCTGACTAGACAAATTCGTACAGTTTTCCGTAAAAGACGTTTCCCAATAAAAAAGATCTGAATCAGGCGGCGGACATTTCCCCCGCTGCGGTTCTTCGCCTTCTCCAGACCTGCGATCGCAAAGTCAACACAGCGGGGAAAAGAAAGGAAGAACCATGAATCCACTGATTCAGCTCAAAACAACTCCGCCACTTCTCGTCACACTAGCGCTTCTCTGCTTCGGGCTTTTATCCGGAGCGCAAGCGGTGGTCCCGCCGCCAGACGGGGGCTATCCAAGCTTCACTACTGCAGAAGGAACCAAGGCACTTCAACACCTCACCACTGGTTCTGCGAACACAGCAGTTGGTTGGTTTTCGCTGGGAAGCGTGACCACGGGCAGCTTCAACACCGCTACCGGCGCGGGGTCGCTCCTTTTTAACACTGCAGACGACAACACGGCGTTTGGCGCGGCCGCGCTTTTGCTTAACACCACCGGCACTCAAAACACGGCCACTGGAGTAGACGCGCTTGGCTCAAACAATAGCGGCGCCGGCAACACTGCAAATGGAGCGTTCGCGCTTTCTAGCAATAGTGTTGGCATTGCCAATACAGCCACCGGTACTGCCGCGCTATTGAGCAACACCACCGGCAACTTCAACACAGCCACGGGGTTTAGCGCCCTCTCCGCGAATATGACCGGCGACGGCAACACGGCGATCGGTCGTTATGCGCTCACTGTCACCACTGGGAGCGGCAACACGGCTTTGGGAGCCAATGCCGGCAGCGCTCTCACTTCGGGTGCTAACAACATCGATATCGGCGTCGATGTCATTGGTGCGGCGGGCGAGAGCAATTCGATCCGCATCGGCGCCAACTTACCCGAAACGTCAGGAGCCTCAGCCTGTCATATCGGCGGCATCTTCAACCAGTCGGGTGACCCCGCCTCGATGACTGCAGTAGGAATTGATGCCTCGGGAAAGTTGGCCACGGTTTTGTCGTCGCGGCGCTTCAAGCATGACATAAAACCAATGGACAAGGCGAGCGAAGCGATTCTGGCGCTCAAGCCTGTGACCTTCCACTACAAGAGCGACGCTAAAAACACGCCGTGCTTTGGTTTGATCGCCGAAGAAGTGGCCCAGGTGAATCCAGATCTTGTAGTGCGCAACAAGGACGGCGACATATACACGGTGCGCTATGACCAAGTGAACGCGATGTTGCTCAACGAGTTTCTCAAAGCACGTCGGCAGATTGACGTGCAACAACAGCAGATTGACGCGCTTACTGCAGGCCTACAGAGAGTGAGCGCACGGCTTGAACTGAGCAAAGCCGCGCCGCAAACGGTTCTGAACGATCAGTAAAGCCACAGATGCTGAAGCATCGGGAAACCTGGCTGACGCGACCGTCACGAATTAGGTCATATCACATCTAATCTCGAAGTCTTGGGAGCGAAAGGCATTGCGAATGTTGTAGAGAATTCGGTCGCGATCTAAATCCGTGACCGGGACGTTGTCGTACGGTGGATCCCATTCTTGTATTGTATCCTTGTAAACCGCCATTCCAGACGGTCCGATCAATGCTCGGCGACTTGACACAACCCTTGTTGAGCGCCTTAAGTCATGCTCGATGAAACTCACTCAGGTTCGATACTTTTCGGATGCATCCATAATTCTTATCTGCTGTTGCATTTCGATCGCATTTGCAGCGAGTGCAGCGGCCGCTCTTTTTAGTGTTCCGGATTGGGTTGAGCTTTCGCCAAACAATCCTCCGCCGGCGCGTTCGTACCTTGCAATGACCTACGATCCAGTCAGCGGGAAGACCATTGCGTTTGGCGGATTGGACGGCACAGGATATCTAAACGACACATGGAGTTTCGACGGCACGAGCTGGGCGCAGATCGCCACACCGTCTGCGCCTCCAGCCCGCGCTGCGGCCCAAATGACCTACGATTCGGTTACTCAAAAGGTAGTGCTCTTCGGCGGATTCAACGGAACCTACCTGGGTGACACATGGCTCTGGGATGGATCGACGCTACAGTGGACGCAGGCGACACCCCAGCATCACCCTCCGGCTGTTACTAGTCCGATGTTGTTTCCCGACCCGAATGGCAGGGCCGATCTTTTTGGCGGGTACGACGGCCACTTCTATCAGCTTACCATGTGGCAATGGAACGGCTCCGATTGGACCCAGTTATCTCCGCCGAAAGTTCCGTTTGCACGGTCGTCGGCAGCCGTTGCAACGAATACGGTGACGGGAGAGGTTGTTATGTTTGGCGGTCTCGGGAGTGTTAACCCAAATAACACCTGGACCTATGATGGCACAACATGGATTCTGCAGTCTCCGGCTGTGCAACCTCTCTTAGTGTATGCCGCTTCTGCCGCTTTCGACCCGAGCCTGCAAGGAGTGGTTCTCTTTGGAGGTGGAAGCGGCGGTGTAGACCAGAACACCACGTGGTTATGGGATCAGGTTGGCGCCACGTGGATACACCTCTCTACGGCCCAGTCGCCGCCCGCGCGCGAAGGCGCTGGCATGGCCTACGACGCGGCCTTACACCATGTGATTCTCTTCGGCGGTCAGGTTAACGAAAACGTATATTTCAACGATACCTGGGAACTCATTTCAACACCTACTCCTACACCTAGCCCCACAGCTACACCTACGCCTACGCCATGCACGGGGAGATGTTCGCCGACGCCAAGGCCCATGCCTACGCCAGCTCCGCGCCCGTAAGTACGTTCAACTGAGCCCGCGATCCGGCTTGAGTTCCCAACGACTGCGAACAACGAAAGCTTATTGTTCGTCTTAGCTATAACGAATACGATGCTTTTAGAGAAAGATACGTAGATGCCCGCGGGGCGATTCGCGCCTTTTACAATGACTTACCGGTGGAAGAGGAAACGCCCAATACCCTGCAATACGAGGACTGTCAGGATCAATCCCGCGCAGACAATGACAAACAGCAGACTGAGAACTGCGATGACAAATATCCAGTCGCCTCTTCTCGATCTCGCGGGCGCGGCAGAGTACCGGCGGAGCAGTTCGTAGTTGCGCACGTTCGACTTGAACCAGAACGAAAACGCGTCGCCCAGCCCCGGAATTATCCCGACCAGCTCGTTGATCAGGATATTCATTGCCATGCGCGCGAGCAGAATTTTCGGAACACCGCTTCGCGCTGCGTGAACAAACGCTACTGCCGAAACTATTGCGGAGGTTACGTCGCCGATTCCGGGAAGCAGACCGATAATTGGATCTAAGCCAAAGCGGAGTTTTGTCCCGGGAACGCGCAGGAAATCATCCATAATGAGCGCAAGCCATCGGAAACGGGATTCAAGAGAGGCACGTGTCTGTTGGCTGCGGGATCGGTCTTCGGGAGGCAGAAGTTCCCACTCCGGCACTTTTGATTGTCGATCTCCGATTCTCGATTGCACGCCCTTCCCTCGATTTTCAATCGAAAGTCGCCGGTCGAAAACGCCGAAAATGTTGGCCGGCAATATTCTTTAGCGTTTCAGCGATCTTTTACGGCGTGTTGGGAGTATTAACGCAATTCCCCACACAGCTGTGATATGCGTCGTTGCATATTTTTCTGCCGCCGATTGGATTGGTAGACTTGTCAGCTGAGTCACGACATTGGACATATCTTTCCCGGCAAAGGGTTTGGCAGTCCAGGCCTTGTGCTAGTGCCTGCCAAAAAAGTCCCAAGCCCAGGGAAATTAGAATTGCGCCCGTTATTTTTCTCTTCATTGATTTTTATCTCCTTCGGAAAAACCCTTGAATCGCGATTTCCGTCATCAACACGAATCACGGCTTCAAGCGCCTGGCGAGGCTGTCAACTTTGTTTCGAATACCGGCTCCAAGTTGCTCGTATAGCAGCGGCAAATTGATGAAAATCTAAAGGGCCTCCCAAAGAGGTTTCAAATCCCCTTTTCCCCTGCAGCTCCGCTTCGACCTTGGCTGCGCTGCGTCCACTCTTACGCCATAATCCAACCCCTCCTTCTTGTAATCTTCGCTGTATCTAGCCTTGCTGCGAGCCGGCTTACTTAACTGTGTCTTCATGTGGGCTTCCTTTCTGGTTTTGACCCTTTGCCCACTGTCCGTCAAATCAATGCAACCCTACTCTGACCCCCATTTTGATGGACCCCCATTTTGATGATTGCGATTGTCGTAAGGCGGGGCCTTACAAACTTCCGTAAAAGACTATAGGGAACAAAATGGGAATCAGAGCCGAGTGTTGACACTTTTCAAATGAGCGCACTGGTAAACATCCTTCAGCAAATTGACGATAAGAGTCACGGTTTTTTGTCTCGCAACATCAGCCACGATTTAGTAGGACTCGCTTGTGAAAACTCTAACACGATCCACAAATTGCATTCACTGTTCGCTCTGCTGGTCTGCTTTACTCCTCGTCTCACTCCTGATTGGGTGGTTTGCCATTTTACCGATGGCCCAAGCGGTCACTCCAGCACCGGATGGTGGATATTCGAATGGCAATACTGCAGAGGGAACGAATGCGCTATTTAGTCTTACAAGCGGCGGCACCAACACGGGCATCGGCGTAAACACGCTCTTTAGCCTCAGGACCGGCTCTCAGAATACAGCCGTTGGCGCTAATGCGCTGAAAAGTAACACGGCCAGTGGGAACACGGCCGTTGGGTTTCATGCGCTCTTGAACAACACCATTGGCACCCTGAACACAGCCACGGGAGGCAGTGCGCTTTTGAGGAACACCACCGGCGACGACAACACCGCCACCGGTGTCGCTGCGCTCTCCAGGAATACCCAAGGCAGCGACAACACGGCCACCGGTTTTCAAGCACTCTTGCTCAACACCACCGGAGTCGAAAACACAGCGACGGGCGTCGGTGCGCTCTCGGAAAATACCACCGGCAACTTCAACACGGCCGACGGTTTCGGCGCGCTTGGCCTCAACATCGCGGGCACCGGCAATACGGCCACCGGTTATGAGGCCCTCTCTTTCAATCTTTCCGGCGGCGGGAACACGGCCATCGGCCAGAAGGCTCTGTTCCACACCTTGGGCAGCGACAACACGGCAGTCGGAGATGGCGCGCTTTCCAGCAATACCACCGCGGGCGGCAATACAGCCATGGGTGAGGATGCACTCGCTTCCAACACAACCGGCCACAGCAATGTCGCCCTGGGCCCGGCCGCCGGATTCAATGCGACAACGGGCTCAAACAATGTCTATATCGGCGTAGGGATGCTGGGGGTTACTGGTGAGAGCAACGCCTGTTATATCGCGAGCATCTTTGGTCAGACCTCTCCCAGCGGAGCAGCAGTATCTATCAACTCGTCCGGAAAGCTTGGTACGATGACCTCATCCCGACGCTTCAAAGACGACATTAAACCAATGGACAAGGCAAGCGAAGCCGTCTTCGCGCTTAACCCGGTAACATTTCGTTACAAGAAAGAGGTGGATTCCGATGGCATCCCCCAGTTCGGACTTGTCGCCGAGGACGTGGAAACGGTGAATCCTGCTCTGATCGTGCGCGACAAAGAAGGCAAACCCTACAGTGTGCGCTATGACCAAGTGAACGCGATGTTGCTCAATGAGTTCCTCAAAAAGCATCGTGAAGTGCAGGAACTGAAGAAACAAGTCGCGGTGCTGACTGTCGGCTTCCAGAAAGTGAGCGCACAGCTCGAATTGAACAAGCCGGCACCGCAAACCGTTCTAAACCATCGGTGAAGCCGTAAGCGGTGAAGCAAGAAGCCGGAGATAAAGATAGGAGATAAAGATAGGGGTCAGTCAACAAATCTTGACAGACTCTAGATATTTTTTTAAGGCGCCGGTCAGTCTCGGGCTCTTTGCACGGTATCGGTGAACTTGTTGACTCACGTTTGCTGCGCTGCGCATCGCCAATTTCTCGGCGATCCAGCTCTGCCTCGCTACCGTCCGTTCTAGAAGCAAATTTGCCAAAGCT
>Ga0193750_1000040_pt1 | contig 61858 bp, 53 predicted proteins | sample L1c1metaG_FD_160569 | JGI IMG/M metagenome (GOLD analysis project Ga0193750, IMG submission 160569) | Soil microbial communities from a riparian zone of the East river system, Colorado, United States - L1c1 | ecosystem: Environmental > Terrestrial > Soil > Riparian zone | place: USA: East River... | reverse complement strand
AGCAATGTAGTTCATGCTGGAATCCAAGCTTGCCAAACCGACGCCGCTTTTGCTACAACAACATCATCGGAAAACGAAAATACTTTTCACACAGTCTCGCGCTGGAGCGAACCGCTGACCGTTGTACTAAAAGGCTGAAGGATGAATTATGAAGGATGAAGTGAAAGCAAAGCTCGCCGTCACCAGCGGTGGCTCAGCTCTGTCTCGTTAGGCGAATAGCTGCACCCTATGTCCACCGCTGGTTATGTTGCTCGCGCGTTTCTCGCGAATCTTTTGTTCCTGCCGCCGCGGCGCTTATACCAAGTCTTCTTCGACAGAGACGTAGGGCGGAACAATCAGCTCCAGATTGGCGATTGCCGGTTCTGGGGACCAGAGGAGTTTACAGCTATCTGTCAGTTTGCGATGAATGAGTTGCGCGCCGCAGATGAGAAGTTGTTCGCGGAGCTAACGTCAGCGGGCATGATCACTTTCTGGCTGAGGCCCCCGACTCTAAAGCGGCGTGTTTACAACAAAGTCGCTCGATTCTACAGCATCGACCCGGTTTACTACGCTTGGGGAGCCGAGGGGATCATCGCATTCATCATCGCTATCCACTTTGATGAGGCATACACTCCGCACTTCCTCGGCGTGCCCGTTGAGACACCGCCATCGCGCATCGCGTACAGGCAAGCGGTCGTCGAGTGGCTCACTACGCGCAACTATTCCGCAGAATTGGTCGAGCCATTCCACACAGATTCGCCTAACCAGTCACTTGAGCCAACGGCAGCCGCTCCCCGGCAAGGATGAATTATGAAGGATGAGATGAAGACAAAGCTCGGCTCCGCCTGCCATGGCTTGTCTCCATCTCGTTAGGCGACAGTAGACATGCGCGTCGCGGTTCTTGGCAATTCGGGTTCCGGCAAATCCACACTTGCCCGTTGGATTGCGGGTTACACATGCGCGCCGATGCTGGACCTCGACACCGTAATGTGGGAACCGGGAAAGATCGCCGTAGCTAGATCACCGGAGGCTGCAAGGTCGGATCTCCACGCGTTCTGCTCTGCCAAGAATCACTGGATCGTTGAAGGTTGCTACGCTTCGCTGGTAGACACGGCGCTTGAGTACTCACCGCTCCTCATTTTTCTCAACCCAGGTGAAGACCAATGCATCAGTAATTGCCGCGCCAGACCCTGGGAAGCCCACAAGTACGCATCACGCGCAGAGCAGGATCAGCATCTGGCCTTCTTGCTCTCCTGGGTCAGTGAGTACTACACGCGGGACGGAGACATGTCGCTCACGGGACATCAGGCGTGCTTCAACGCGTACAGTGGCCGCAAAGTCGGGGTTACCGTCCGACCTCAGCTAGATCCGCCTTCGGCCGAGGTCTTGGCATGGTTAAATTGACGCCCGCCCGATGGACAGCAGGTCACAGCTTGCTAGGAGAAGGGGCATATGAACAATGCCGGACTTCGTTCGTTTCGCCCTGCGGTGCTGTTTGTTTTGCTCGCCGGAGCTGGCTGCAATCGGCCTAAACGAGCGTCGTCAGAGTCGGGCTCCGCGCCGACACCACACGAAATCCGCGCGCTAATTACCGCGCGCGCGCCAGATGCATTCTACGATCCGCCATCGGAGATGTCGCGCCAGCCTGGCGCATTACTTCGGAGCGAGCCGCTCAAAGACGTGATACTGCCAGCCGGCATCCGAGGCTGGCGCATCCTTTATACAACCACGGTGGACGACAGCACGCCAGCGACGGCGGTCGCGACCGTGTTCGCGGCGACCGATTCTCCCGCAGGTCCACGTCCTGTCATCGCATGGGAGCACGCTACGACGGGCCTGTTGCAGAAATGCATGCCGTCGCTTTTGTCGATGGCGAGCAAGGGCATCCCCTGGCGCGACCGGATCGTGATGGCTGGCTGGGTCGTGGTAGCGACAGATTACTCTTTCGCAGAGAAGGGTGGCCCGCATCCGTACCTGATCGGCGAAGGCGAAGCGCGTGCCGCGCTCGATTCGGTTCGTGCCGCCAGGCAGATGCCCGAGCTTACGCTCGACAAACGCGTGGTGATATGGGGTTACTCGCAAGGCGGCCACGCAGCGCTTTGGACTGGCATCGTCGGGCCGCGCTACGCGCCGGATCTAGAAATCCTCGGCGTCGCGGCAATTGCACCGCCCGCGAATATAAGAAACGCACTCGCGATGAATGTCGAAGCGGATAAGCGGTTCGGACCGTATCTGGCCTTGTCGTACAGCCGGTTCTACCCTGACATCACATTCGAGCAAGCGATTCGACCAGGAGCGCTCGATGCTGCTCGTCAGATCGTTAGCTTATGCTGTTTCCTTCCGCCGGAGGATGCGGAACGTATTCAGGCCTTGGCGGCGACGTTCGATGGTCCAGCATTGGCGACGAGCTCGAACAAAGCGCTTCGCGCTCGGCTTGAGCAGAACACGGCGAACGGTTCGATAAAGACTCCCGTCGTCATCGCACAAGGCCTCTCGGACATCGTTGTGCCGCCGCGCGCCACCGATGCGTATGTCGAAGAACGCTGCTCTGCTGGTCAACGACTAGAATATTGGACATTCGCAGGACGCGACCACTTCACGATTGTTCAGCCCGGTACACCGCTCGAGGAGCTGCTCATCACGTGGACGATGGAGCGCTTCGCAAATGAGCCGCAAGCGAGCGGTTGCGTTCACAAGTCTTTCTGATTATCGCGTGGGCTCGAAAGGGATCGGCTGTTCTGTTCAATCCAATTTTCGTTAGCCAGTTTATTTGATCGGTCAGCTTGTCGATGGCCAGTATGGACTCGTGACAGGTGGGACAGGGTGGATTTGAAGTGATGAACCGTTTCCCGCGCCGCGCTGCTTCAGTCGTTTAACCGCCGATGCTAGTTTTGCCAAACCTTGTTCAATTTGCGCTTGCGACCAGGCCGCAAATCCAAAGACGAATGCCGGATTCAACTGAGCCTTGATGCAGAAGAAAGAAAGAGGGCGGGGCCAAATGCCCGTTTGCTCGCGAGCACGCATGAATAACGGGAAATCTTCCTTGCGCCGCAGCCAGGCGATGAAGTGCAAACCGGCTGGCGTCACTTCCAGGTCGAAATAATCGCCCAGCCATTTTTGGAATTGTTCGATAAAGAATACGCGTCGCTGGGCATAGAGTTCGCGGATCCGTTTCACATGGCTGAGGAAAAATCCCTCGGTGATGAAACGCGCCAGAGTAGCTTGATCAATCGCAGGGGAGTGTTGGTCCATGATGGCGCGCACCTTGACGAGGGTGTCGACAAGTTGTGGCGGTGCGACCAGAAAACCGATGCGCAGCGATGGATAAAGGATTTTGCTCATGGTGCCGGCATAAATCACCCGGCCGGCATTGTCTAAACCTTGGAGACATGGCAGCGGCGGGCCATCGAAGCGAAACTCGGAATCATAATCATCCTCCAAAATGTAGCCGTCGCGCGACTCCGCGAACTCGATCAGAGCTTTCCGCCGCTTAAGGCTCATTGTCACACCCAAGGGAAACTGGTGCGAGGGTGTGACGAGAATGAGTCTGGGAGAATTCTGCCGTGAGCACTTCCCGATTACCAGCCCCTCACGATCGATCGGGCGCGGGACTATTTTGGCCCCGACAAAAGCCAAAACATTACGCGCCTGAAGGAAGACGGGATCTTCGATCCATCCCACTTCACCCTGATTGATTAACGCCAGAGCGCACGCCAGCATCGCCTGTTGCATGCCGCCTACGACTACGACTTGCTCGGGATGAAAATTAGCGCCGCGGAAGTCGCACAAGTAAGCAGCTATCGCCTTCCGTAGTTCGATATCGCCACGGCTCGAGGCATAACGCAACAAGTGCGCTCCCTTTTTCGCCAAAACCTGCTCGCGCAAGCGCTCCCAAACACGAATCGGGAATTCATCCACGGCCGGCAAGCCGGCGATGAGCGTGACAGATGGCGGTCCGCCAATGCCGACATCCAGTTGTCGGCTGCTGCGAAAATCGGTCATTCTCGTGACTCGTCGAGCGACACGCGGGGAATGCTCGGTGCGCGCGGTCGTCGCCAGCCTTGCAGCTTTCAGGAAAGTCGCCGGCAAATGATCGGCGACAAAGATACCAGACCGTTTCCGGACTTGAAGATAGCCCTCGGCAAGCAGCTTTGAGAACGCCTGGTTTACCGTCGGTCTCGAAATCCCGAGAGTTGCAGCGAGGACTCGTGAGGAAGGCACCCGCGAAGCGCTTGAATCAAAGCTTCCACTCTCAAGTTCCTCTCGTATTTGACGATAAAGCTGGTGATGAAGTGGCTCGGACGACGCGCGATCCAGCCGCACCATTTCGAACGACATGACTAAACGACGCCGGCGCTGCTTTGGGACCGCTGAGCCTGTGCGTCCATAGATTGCGCCATTCATTTTCCGACACGACCTTCGCATCCCGAGAATGCTTTCTCAACATGAGATGCTGCCCTAATAAGCAACTCAAAAGCGCGTTCGAACGAGACCCAGACAACACGCAAACTGGCCACATCGAAATTGGCCAACTGGATATTGTGCGTTTGCCACGTTGCCACCCTCTTTCTTGTCATGTTTATCAAATCTATTTGGATTGGTTTTATCGGGGTCATGCTTTTTGTCGCAAGTGCATCGGCCGCGAGTTCCGAACTGCAGGGAATCGTCAAGGATGCTAAGGGGCATCCGATTCAAGGCGCGGATATCCGGATTGAAGCGACAAAGACTGGCGGATTGCTCACGACGGTTAAAACGAATGTAAACGGCCGTTACAGTTTAGAGAGTCTCGCGCCGGGCAATTACCGGGTGACACTGGTTGTGAATGGTGCCGTGAAGGCTTCCGTCAATAATACGACGCTCGAACCAGGTGAATCGACACACCTGAATTTTGAGCTCAAACAAACGCGCGCGTCTGTAACCGTAACGAAAGGTAAACATTGGGTTTTGATACCACCATTTACCGGAAGTCGTTTGCCCGGTCGCTGGGTAGAAGTTGATGACAGTGGCAGTTGGGCGGGGGCAGCTCCTGCTAATCACGTCGTACGGGTTAGTGCGGAAGAACTGCAACGGGAAGCTCTCAACAAAGCCTCGCCAATCGGCTACTGATTGAGGGCTGGCTCGGGCGATAGTTGATGATGCTACCGTCGTTTTCGTATATTTAGTGGTGGATCCCGCCGTTGTAGGAGTGTGAGTAGGTGTTTCTCTTGAAATGCCCAAAAATTGGGAGGAATTCTTGTTAGACGCCTTCCATTGTCCTGATCTCCCGCATAGATATCCAACTCCTGCTAGTCTTTTACGATTCCGGCCAGCGCGATAGGCGCGACCCCGCCCGTGGCTTATTTCTGTCTCGTTAGGCGTCTCGACACACAGGGCGATTGACAGTCTGCACTTTAGCATAGCAGTGATTGGTCATGGCCGACTCCACCCGACTCGAGTATCTACGCATCGCCCTCGTCGGCATCATTTTTATTTTCGGTGTTTACTCGCTGATGATCGCCTGGCCGTCGGGTTAAACGTTCGCGCATCCGTTTCACATGGCTGAGGAAGAATCCTTCGGTGATGAAACGCGCCAGGGTAGCTTGATCGCTTTCTCAAGGTGAGATGCTGTCGTTGATAGTGAACCCCAGATAACACGCAAACTGGTCACATCGAAATTCGCCAACTGGGCATTGTGCCTTTGTCATATCGGCGTTTTAGGAATGGAAATTCAACTAAGGAGGCAATAAGTATCATGAAACCAAAACAAATAGTCATCAGTATTCTGGCAGTTCTATTCGTCTTCCCATTGATGGGGACGTTCGCTCAGCAGGCAGCAAGCTCGGGTTCTATCGAAGTCATCACGACTTTTGATTATCCCGGGGCCGGAAATTCGACCTTGCCGCAAAAGATTAACGAAAGAGGCGACATCGTTGGCGAGTTCATCGATTCAAGCGGTGTGACTCGAGGTTTTGTTCGGTTCAGCGACGGTAGCTATAGCGATCCGATCGTTGACCCCAGCGACACCGTCGGTTTTACCGAAGGACGAGGCATCAATAACTCACGCACAGTGGCCGGTGACTACGTCATCAGCGATGGTACCGTTCACTCGTTTTTCCTGTCGGGCGGGACCTTCACCGAGTACGATGTTCCCGGCGCGGTCCAGACCAATCTGCTTTCGATAAACGATTCCGGTGAATTTACCGGCGGATCTGATCCTGGAAGCGGGATCTTCGAGGCGTTCGTCGGCCGTGGCGGAACCCTGACGTCGTTTAGCGTCCCGGGAGCTGTCTTGACCCTTGCTTATGAGATCAATAATAACAAAAAGTTAGTGGTGGGATACTATATAGACAGTTTGGGAATCCTTCACGGCTACTACCGGGACGCCAATGGGGCGCTGCACTTCCCGATCGATCCTCCGGGCTCGACTGCAACTGTCTTGTTTGGACTTAACAATAGGAACTGGGTGGTGGGCAGATATGGAGACACCGCAGGCGTGACGCATGGACTCTTCTTTACTCCGCCAAACAACTTCTTCACGTTCGATTATCCCGGGTCAACCTTTACATCGCTTAACGGAATCAGTTCGCAGGGAAATATCTGTGGTCGTTACCTCGATGCTTCCGGCATCGCCCACGGATTCCTGGCTCGCGTCAGAGGCACACCGCCGACAACTCCGGCGGGAACGGAAATGAAGGCGTTCGATTCCCGGTCGCCGGTTACTCCACTCAACTCGTCGCCCCCGGCGTGGGGAGGTGCAATGCCGGCGCGTTGAGTTAAGCATCGGGGCCATTTGCGGTAGGCCTTTTGTGACACGCGGGTCTGGATGACAGGCCCGCGTGTCGCGTAGTTCAAGCGCGCGATTGCGTTCGATTAAAGGAACCGAACGATGTGAACGGCGCCGCGCGGCCATTCGAGCGTTGCAGCAAGCAGTCGAGAGGGTTGGCCACGCGGGCTATTTCCGCTAACTCTCAAGCTGATTTTCATCAGCACGTCATCAAGAACGGAACTCCAATTAGAATGGTTTCGATATTTTCGAGGCTGAGTGCGGAATTCGTCGCCGCGACCATTGCATCCAGCGGCGGCCCTTTGCCTGACGGGTAACGCTCGGCCGATTTAAAGTTTGGATAATAAATCCACAGCTTCCAACCATCGCTCACCGTGATATGGGGCGAATTTAGGCGGATGGAACCAAACTTTACCCGAGCTCACGACGGGATTCTTCATTAGGAGAATCAGTCGTTGTTAGTGAAAATCAGCCTGCGTCGTCCTGTTCTGCCGAATCGCTGCAAGGAGATCCTTAAGCTCGGCCTCGGGAAGCGGTGCGCTCCGTGCGACGGACGTCAGCGTGGAAACAAGGAAGATTCCATAGATGAAGGCGCGCTTGCGCTCACCGCTATTGCGAAGCGCCTTCAAGAATCGGTGGCTGGGGATGGACGGAAGCTTGTAATGTGATCGATACGCACCACCAGGCAGCGATTTCAAAGAGCGGCGAAGCTTGCTATTACTTCCATCGCATTTTCAAATTTGCCTCTAGGCTCGGACTATCTGATACGTTCTCGTTAGCCGGATGCAGCGATATGAAATCGAAGCCGATAACATCCCTCCGATACGATGACAACGAGCCATCCCTCCGCTGATTATCCGCTAGGCAATACCGACGCCGAGCACGAGCGCCTGATCCGGCAAGCTGCGCGTGTCGCTCCCATCACCGAAAGATTCTTTCGTGAGGCGGGCATTGCACCCGGGCAACGCGTTCTGGATCTCGGATCGGGGGTAGGAGACGTGGCGATGCTGGCAGCCCGACTGGTGGGTCCTTCCGGTGAGGTTGTGGCCATCGAGCGGGACCCGAAGTCCATTGCCAAGGCCAGTACTCGCGTGACCGAGGCCGGCTTCCACAACGTAAGCTTCAACGAATTGAATGTGGACGAGATCCGGGACGAGAAGCCTTTCGATGCAGCGGTGGGCCGTTTTATTCTGATGTACCTTCCCAATCCGGTTGCGGTCCTGCGTTCAATTTCACAAGTGGTGCGACCGGGAGGAGTGTTTGTTTTTCAAGAGCCATGCTGGGTCCCAGTCCTTGCGCATTTGGCGCAGCTACCTCTTTGGTTCGCAACGGCCTCTCTTATTGACAAAACAATGCGCGCCTCTGCCAATCACGACATGGGAACGGAGCTTTACCACACATTCGTAGAGGCCGGATTGCCCGAGCCTGCCATGCGCATGGAGTTGCCGGTGGGAAAGGAACCCTACCTGGCACAATGGTATTACGATACCTTATGCAGTCTGCTACCGCAGGTGGAGCAGTTGCATATGCCTATCGAGTCGTTGGGTAGCCTTGACACTCTGGTGCAGAGACTGCAAGCCGAGGTTGCAGAATCGAAGACTGTTGCGTGCTGGTTTGCATCTGTCGGGGCGTGGTGCCGCAAACCTTAGCCTGACGATGAGGAAGGAGGTCAAACCGGGGCGAGGAAAGCGGCTATGGCGGAAGGGAACGTCGCCAATTAACCGCATCGGATTATTTGCTGTTCGACCGATTCGAGCAAGCACTCCGATTATCGAGTTCAAAGGCCGTCTTATCTCGTGGGAAGAAGGCGCACTCATGTTACTGCGCGGCGCAAACCACGTTATCAAATTTGATGCGAACCACGACCTGGACGCCCGACCGCAATGGAGCCCAGCAGGTCACGTTAACCATGGGTGTTATCCCAATTGCGCCATCAAAAAGAAACGCGGTGGTCTCTGGTTAACCAGTATCCGGCCAATCGAAGAGGGGGAAGAGCTCTTAATCGACTACGACTTTGATTTGGGCGAGGAATTTGGAGTGTGCAGGTGCGGGCATCCCCGCTGTCGCGGATTAATGCTCAGAAAAAAAGACTGGCCGAAACTGCGGAGAATAATGTCTAAGATCTCTAAATAAAAATGAAACGCATATGGACGATCATCGGCGTAACCGACGTGCCCGGCAGCTTCAAATGGTATCAGTCGCTCTTCGGCCAGCCCGAGACGGCTCCGGGTCATGACTATTTTGGTCAGATTCTGGATACGGATGGAACCGTGTTGCTTTGCCTCCACAAGTGGGGTGCGCACGAGCATCCCCCCTTGATGAGCCCCGACGACGGAAAACCCGGAAACGGGCTCCTCTTGTTCTTCCGCGTGGACGACTACGAGATGGCCCTGAAGAGAGCGCGCGCTCTGGTCGACGGGTTTGAAGAGGAGCCACACTTGAACCCGAACACTCAAATATGGGAGTTCTCACTCCGGGATCCGGAAGGATATTACGTGACGATCAGCGCCGCGTAACCAACCGATGAAGTCAAACTAGTGGGAACGTTTGATGTTTAAGGTTGATGTTTGATTCTTGCTAGGCCGTTTGCATTATGAAAGCGCTCTTCATCACACTCATCACTGGAATTGTATTGTCGCAGCTTGGTATTTCGGTAGGCGCTTCATCTGAGAATTCAGCGGTTCGTGATCTTGCCGCGGCGAAATCTTTGGCGTTCGGAGGAGTTGGAGTTGCCGGGCTGATATCCGAAGGGGAGCGGAATTTACGTGCGGTTTTGCAGCAGCCTGATGCCTCGCAGCAATTGCAAGCTGCGTTCGCTCACGCGACACCGGCAGGCACGCTCTATATTTTGGTTGGGCTGCGCCGATGTGATCGCGCCGCGTATCAAAGGGTCTTTGATTCGCTGTCTCGTCCTAGCGATGAGGTTGAAGTCGTGCGCGGATGCATGGTCAGCAAGGAGCCGTTTCGTCAGGTGCTGTCACAGATTCAAGATGGTCGATTCGATGACTATTTGTCACGGACGCCGAGATGATTATCAGCCATTGTTCTCGGTAGATGCCAGGCAACGAGACCTCTTGCGTAGCTTTCAGATCAGTCAGCAACGTTTGCGACCTATCCCCCATGTGGTAGAGCTTACGAGCCATGCCGCAAAACATCGACAGCATTCTTGACGCCGCGGAGCAGCGGGAGGCGAGCGACGTCTTCCTTCAGGAGAACGAGGTACCGCGGCTCAAGATCAATGAACAAATCATTGCGCTCGGGGAAGAACCCCTGTCGCTCGCGAACATCACCGCCTTCTGGCAGGCCTGCGGCGGGAACGCGCAAGGCGACGGCGACAGGGATCGCGACAGCGGCTTCGTCTCCCGCACGCAAACGCGCTACCGCGTGAGCCTGCACCGCACCATGGGCCGCCTCGGTGCGGTCCTCCGCCGCATCAAGACCAGCGTGCCTGCATTGAAAGCGCTCGGATTGCCCGAATGGCTCCTGACCCGATGGGGCGCTCGCGAGCACGGCCTGATTCTTATCACGGGACCAACCGGCTCCGGGAAGTCCACCAGCATCGCGTCTCTCCTTCAATGGATGAACGAGAACCTGGTGCGACATATAGTGACGATCGAGGATCCCGTCGAGTATCAGTTCACCAGCCAGCGCTGTCATTTCACTCAACGACAGGTGGGACGTGACACAGGCACTTTTGCGAACGGGTTGCGGAGCGCGCTTCGTCAGGCGCCGGATGTCATTTTCGTTGGTGAGATCCGGGATTACGAGACGGCGTTGACGGCCCTTCAGGCTTCGGAGACCGGACATCTCGTTGTTTCAACCTTGCATTCGGAGAAGGTTGCCGACACGATGGAGCGCTATTTGAACCTTTTTCCGGCGGAAGGCGAGAAGCATGGTGCGAACCTTCTGGCAAACCAGCTTTCTGGCGTCCTGTGCCAGAAGCTGGTTCCATCTGCTGATGGAGGCCTGCATTTGCTGGTGGAGCACGTTGAAAATGCGGGTGCCATGCGCGACTGGATCGCCAAACGCGAGTTGCAGAACATTGATCAGTATATCTCCCGCGGATCGGACCCTGCCGCTGTTTCGTTTTTACAATCGACGCTCAAAGCTCTCCAAGGCAAGATGATTACGGAGGAGACCGCCTTGGCTTCAGTCAGCAATGAATCTGAGTTGCGTCGCGCTATGAGGGGAATCGGCTAGACGGGCCTCGGCACCATTTGAATACTTATGAAGAAAGATGACTTGATCGATTTGCTGGTTCTTGCCGCCAAACAGGGAGCTTCTGATCTTCATTTGACACCAGGGGCGCCAACGATGATCCGCGTCGCTGGTGTCCTCAAATCCCTCACCGAAGACGCAGCGATGCTGTCTGCGGAAGATACAAGGCGATTGGTGATCGACGCTTTGAAGGAGGGACAACGGGCGAAGCTGGAAAACGAATGGCAGCTTGACTTCGCATTGCAAATTCAGGATCTCGGCCGCTATCGCGGGAATGCCTGCTACGTGTCAGGTGCGATTGAGGCGAATTTCCGACACATCCCTGCGGAGATCCCCGATCTAAAGACACTGGGACACTCCCCCGTGGTAGATCGTTGGTGTGACGAAAGGGCCGGCTTGGTGCTCGTGACTGGCGCGAGCGGTGAAGGCAAAAGCACAACAATGGCGAGCATGGCGCAAGCGATAGCTGCACGGCGTTCCGTCAACATGATCAGTATTGAGGACCCGATCGAGTTTGTTCACTCGCAGGGGCGGAGTCTGGTGAATCAGCGCGAGGTCGGTTCCGATGCACGTGACTTCGCTTCAGCGCTCAAGAATGCGTTGAGACAGGATGCGGACGTCATTCTTGTTGGAGAGTTGCGGGACATGGAGACAATCCAAACTGCGATTACGGCGGCGGAAACGGGGCATCTTGTGATTGGAACCATGCACACTAACGATGCACCAACCGCCATTGGGCGAATTATTGATGCCGTTCCCAAAGAGGGTCAGCAGTTCGTTAGTGCCCAACTCGCGTGGTCGTTGTTGGGAGTGGTGTGTCAGTATCTCCTGCCGCGAAGCGGCCAAGGAGGCCTGGTTTTGGCCTCGGAATTATTGAAGGTGAATTCAGGAATCGAGGCGTGTATCCGGGCCGGGCGGCTTTCGCAGATACCGGGACTGATTCAAATCGGCGCTAAGGACGGTATGCATACTGTGGACGATAGTCTTATCGAGTTGCTTCTGGCTGACCGCATCACTCTCATCGACGCTATGGCTCACGCGCGGGACCCCAATTTTGTGAAGGAGGAGTTCCAGAAAGCTTTGAAGTCTCAGAGAAAAGGGTGGTTTGCGGGAATGTTCGGCAAATAAAACGCCGGCCTCATTGCCGTCGCATTTAATCAAACGCGGAAAGCGTTCCGAACAATCATCAATCCGCAACTTTTCCGCGAAGCACGGTGAGTGAATACGGCGGGAGTTCATAGCTTGCTGACGCTTCGCGCGTGAATTGCGCTGGCGGCAGGCTGCGGATTGGGTGGCCGTTCGGGCCGTCGTCGTGCCAGGTGTATTGCTGTCGCGAGTATTGAACTACTTCAACTTGGCCGACAAAACTCAGGGGCTGCTTTGCGCCAGGAAGATTAAACTGCACCTCGAGCTGCGCTGCGCGTTTGGGATTCTTGTTAATTACCAGCAGGGCCCACTGCTTGTCCGGTCTTCGCACTGCATATGCAGTTACGGCCGGGCGCGTGACTCCGCGCCCGCCGTTTTTCGTTTCTTTTATGGTGACCGGAAACATTTCGTGCTGCTCACTTACTGGCTGCATCCATTCTTTCGTGAGGAGTTGAGCGGCGTAGTAAGCGGAGAGACGGTTCAGTTGATCGCTCTTGGGACTGAGCTGAAGCATCATGAGATTGCCCCAGGAACATTTGAGCTCGTTCTGGAGATAGTTTGGTTCGTAGCCGTATAGGTACGGCTTCGCGCCGCCTAACGACAGAAACGCCCCAACTGTATCCGCGTTGAAGAGCGCGCCTTCGATGTCCACCTCCGGTCGTCCGCCAAAAACAGAATAGCCGTACTCCGTCATGAGCCACGGAATGTTTGCGGGCACGCCGTCTGCCCGCAAGCTTTTGAACATCGCGCCGAGACACTTTGGAATTTTCAACAGCTGCGGCGCAGGATCTGCGCAAACATTGTCGAAGGGATAAAATTCAAATGAAAAAAAATCGAACGGCACTCGTGCGCCTTGAACGTATTTCAAAAATCGATTCATCCACGAACGATTCCCGGATGCGTCCGCCCATGTGAGCAGTTGGTCTTCGAAATTTTGCAGGCTCGGGCCTCCGATTTTCAGTGGCGACTTGAGTGCCGCCAAACGCCGGACAACTCCGGTGTACAGCGCGGCGTAATCCTCTGGCGAAACCCATTGTCCATCGGGCTCTTCGCCCAGTTCGATCCCTTCCAGGCTGTAATTCCGACGCAGCAGGTACTGGATCTCAGCGACAGCATTCTCCGGCGTGTCATACAACACGCCAGCCGCAAGAAGCACTGGCAAGTTGTGAGTGAGCTTGCCGCGCAAAATAAAATCTAATCCGGGCTGCTCTGTGCTGTAGTCGATGTCTTCGGCGCGATGCCAGGGATCGGTGGACGACGTGTAAATAATTGTCTGGCGATGCCGATCGGGTGCGTGACGAATATCATCATGAAAACTTCCATCCTTACTCATTTTCCCGAGGTCGATTTCGCGAATCGCGAAGCCTAACCGGTCGCGAACGTCATTCGAGGTTTGCTCGCTGCTGTGCGAACTCCGGCTCATTAGGATTCGCACAAACTGAACGGCGCGCGGACGCTCTGTCAGTCGGATCAATTCACTACCGCCATGAGCATCATCGATTTTTCCATTTGCGAATGGCTGCCAGGCGTCATCATCGTCGGGTTGCAAATGCATCGGATCGTCGCCCGGCCAGTACTCGATATGATATCGTTTCGCGTACGGCGTTCCCCAATGAATTCGGATCGCGTTGACCGATCTTGGTGCTCCGAAATCGATTACCACCCACTGCGGATGAGCGTCCTCCGATTCGCCGGTGAAATGTGAATCCAGATACGGATTACTCTTCCAAAATGAAGTCGGATCGCCGTCCGCGATGCGAGAGTAACCGTCATCGTTTGCCTGATCGATCGTGTTTCCGCGGCGTGGCAATCGGTAGCCATACGAAACGTTGATCGGTTCGCCGAGCGAATCGTCGGAGGTCCAGTATCCGCGATTGCGAACCGGATCGCTCCACTGGCCGCGCGGGTTCCAATGCCATGCTTCGCTGCCCAGCTCGGTGCGCAGTCGATACGTCAGCGGCCCGAGCCCGGCCGATAACATTTCCGTGATGTTTTTGTCCGTGAACATTTGGGCGCATTCGCCTTTTTCGTGACCGTCGACGCCGGCGCCTAATGCTTCTGTTGGGACCAACCGATTTACGGGATGATCTGTGGACACGACAGCGGAAATTACAAGCGGCTTTTCGACTCCGAATGTTGGCGTCGCGAGGCTCAATTCGAGAGTGGTTAAGATGATCGCGGTATTGCGCAGCCAGTTTCTTTTGAGAAAAACCCCGGACCGCCATTTATTCACGGCGGGGTATCTAATCGTAGATCGGCAGGAATCAAAGCGATGCGGGGACGCATCGCACTCCAAAGCACTTCGTGCGAAACCGGAACGGCAATTCAGATTTGGCGAAGCTTTGGGAGTGCGTGCGCGTCCTCGCGTCGCTTTTTATTCTATTGCTGCGCTTTCTCTAATTGCTTTCTAACTTCGCCTTTCTCGCGACGAACATCTTTCAAATGGCTCTCGAGAAACGGTAACTGAGACTTTTGCGGATTTGGCTGGTGACGCACAGACTTGCCCTGCCGGTACTCCGGCCCCGGTTGCTTCGCCTGGCCGATCTGGCGAAGCAAATCGTCTTCCTGTTTCTGAAGCGCGCCGTAGCGGGTTTGCAAGGCCTGAGTGCGATTTGTGGCGGCTTGTTGTTCGGCTAATGCCGCCTTGCTCTTTGCGTCGGCGGCCTGTTGTTGACGTTGCGTTTCGTCCTGCTGCTTTTGATATGCGGTGTAATTCGCCGCCTGCTCGGCAGAATACGAGGCAGCTTTCCCCGCATCGTAATGAAAGTGTTCCTGAACGTCTTTCGGCAGTTCGGTGAAGTAAACCTTCGTTACCCCAGAGTTTGTTTTCACGACGATGCCATCGGGTTCGACGCGCGTGACCGTGGCATCTTTGTATTCTTTGCCGTTGACCGTTTTGAAGTCTTCGGAGAGTGCCCCAGCAGCGAAAGATAAGAGCAAAATTGTAAAGAGTTTTGTCCGCACTTGCCGCCTCGATTCAGTGCAGATCTGTTCTCAAATATCAGTATGCCAGTCAAGGCGAATTGCTGGGCAGCGAAGCACTCAACTCACAAATTTCTCTGTCATGTTGAGCGAAGCGAAACATCTCTGGTCTAATCCGCTGGGTGGCTCCAGAATTGATCCGAGATTCTTTCGACTTCGCTCAGAATGACACCGAGATATGGCTTCTAGTGCAGTTCTGGACAACAGTCGGCTTCCCGCGAACGTCCAAGTTCGAGTGCGCGCCCGCTCAATGCTTAAAGTAGCCATCGTACTCGTTGGATTGAGTCTCGCGCTTACGGCATGCCACGAACATGCTGCCGTTTCGCGAGTCGATCCGAACGGCCCGGTCGAAGTTGTGATGCCTGATCACGGCGCGTACACGGGCGCGTTCATGGATTTTGGCGATGCGGAGGACGACGTGACGCTCGAAACGATCGAGGATTTCGAGGAGATGGTGGGAAAACATCAGGCCATCATCGTTTCATCGAGCTACTGGGGAGAACAAAATTTTCCTACCGACAATCTCAACGTCATTTGGCGTCACGGCTCGTTGCCTCTGGTTTTCTGGTCGCCTTGGGACAAGCCATACGAGGAAGATCGCGGCCCGGACAAGTTCAGTCTGACTGAGATCCTTGCAGGCAAGTGGGACGCATACATCGACAAGTGGGCTGATGCTGCGCGGGATTTTGGTCATCCAATGGTTGTCGTGTTCGGTGTCGAAATGAACGGCACGTGGTTTCCCTGGTCGGGCGCTTACTACGGCGGTGCGCAATGGGTCCCGGAATATAACAATTGGAAAGGCCCGGAAACGTTTCGGCGAGCGTACCGATACGTTGTGGACCGCGTCCGCGCGCGTGGCGCGTCAAACATCAAATGGATGTTTCACACCAACAATTATCCGTATCCGTATGAAACCTGGAACGGCGCCGCGGCGTATTATCCCGGATCCGATTACGTCGATTGGCTTGGGCTCAGCGTTTATGGGCAGCAATACAAGGACGAGCCAAATCCAGATATTCCTTCATTGGTCGACTGGCCATATCAGGAAATGAGCCGTCTCGATCCGAACAAACCCATCATGATCGCGGAATGGGCGACTGGCGAATTTCCGCTTACCGCAGCCCCGCCTAGCGCTATGCATAAGCCGGCTTGGATCAAGCAAGGTCTGGAGCTGTTTCGCACCCGTTATCCGCGGATCAAAGCAGCGCTTTACTGGCACGAGCGGTGGCAAAACGCGGACGGCTCGTACAGCAATCTTCGGGTGAATTCTTCCGTGGAATCGCTCCGGGCGTATCGCTCGGGAGTCGCCCATCCAGACTGGCTCGGAAACCTAATTCTGCGAGGCATTCCAAAAAGTTAACGACGCAATTCAAAGTCTCTTGTAGCCGTCGCCCTGTGGGCGACGCACGCGCTTTGCCGCATCGCAGGTTGCGCTTCCCATAGGCAAGCGGCTACAGAAAAAACCGCTTTGAGTTAGACAAAATCTCCACTTGGCGGCGTCTTGAAAGTAAAGACCGTGAAAAGGTCATGGAGCCTATCGCCAGCCATGAGAATTGGAGAAACTGCTTTTCTGAAGTTGCGCCCGGATTACTTCTGTTCGCCCGTCAATGGGTGCAATCAGCGGCCGACGCGGAAGACATTGTTCAGGACGCTTTCGTCAAGTTCTGGCGTCGTAACCACGACATTGCTAACCGCGGATTGCTCTACGCAGCGGTTCGTTCTCTCGCGCTCGATTTTATCCGTCGTGACGCGCGACGGGCACGACGTGAGGCGACCGTTCTGGCTGAAACCGAGCCAGTCATTGAGCCCCACTTTGAATTGGAAGATGACACGCCGTCGGCGCTCGCAGCTGCAGTGGAATCTTTGCCGCGCGATCAGCGGGAGGTACTGGTCTTGAAAATCTGGAATGATCTTACATTCAGCGAGATCGCCGGCGCGCTGGGAATTTCGCAGAACACGGCAGCATCGCGGTATCGGTATGCGTTGACCAATCTGAAGAAAACTTTACAACCGCAATGAACGATTTTTCCGAGCTTGAAAGGGAACTGAGAAAGCTGCGACCAGCGCAGCCGTCGCCGGTGCTTTTCGAGCGGGTAGGGGAAGCGCTGGAAAATTGTAGGGCGTCTGTGTCAGACGCCAAATGGAAGCGATGGCGTTTCACAGAAACGCCCTACAATTGGGTATCGTTAGGCTTCGGCCTCGCTGCCGCCGCGGTTTTGATTTTGTTCGCAGCGGTTACGATGGAACGTCGGCACGAGCACCAGCAAACCGTCGCGCAAAGTTCGCCTGCATCCAAGGCACAACCGGTTCCACTCGGCACGGAACGATCCATATCTCCCAGTAGGTTCGTTCCTGCCGGTGGGAGCAACGTCGTTTACAACGCCCGCGACGAAGGATTGCATTTTGCTGACGGCTCAGAACGACCGGTGCGACGCGTTCGCTACCACACGCAACAAACCTGGCGATGGCGCAATCCGGAAACGGGCGCATCCCTCCGCGTCTCCTATCCCAGCGAGGAAATCGTGCTGATCCCAGTTTCAGGTCAATGATTCAACACAATAAACTATGAAAATGAAATCCGTAATCACCATCACAGTCATCGCGTTGTTGCCGATGGCAGCACTCGCACAAACACCGCCTGCCCCGGCACAGCCGCCCCGTCCGCCGCATCCACCGGGAATGCCGGGAATGCCAGGAATGCCAGATCATCACGAGAAACATCCGAAAGTTCCGGTCACATATCTCGGTGTGGACACATCGCAGGTCCCAACTGTCGTAAGTGAACAGCTTGGTTTGGCGAAAGGCTTCGGGTTGGTTGTCGATTATGTAGAGCCGAACAGCCCCGCTGCTACTGCTGGCGTTCAACAGAACGACATCCTCAAAATGCTGAACGACCAAATTCTGATCGAGCCGAGCCAATTGCGAAAGCTCCTTCAAACTTTCCCCGAAGGAACGGAGGTGACGCTCACCGTCCTGCGCAAAGGACAGGAGCAAAAGCTCACCGCTAAACTTGCTAAGAAAGAAGTGCCGCAGCGACGCAGTGCCTTCCCTGGGGGAAACCACGACGGGCATTGGGATTTCGATGACACAGGCGATCTGGGCGAGCAAATGCAGAATCTCAAGGAACAACTCAAAGAGCAACTGGGTGATCAACGCGGCATTATCCGCGACGCGGTGACGCAAGCTCACGAAGCCGCCAGACGCGCGCGTGATGATGCACGTCATGCAGCCGACGAGCTTCGAATCTTTTTTGAGGACGACGGCGCCGCCAAGGCCAGCAAGATCGATTTGGGCAAAGCGCAGATTGTTTTCTCAGACGACAAAGGCGAGCTCAAATTGGCGAACGTGGACGGGAGGAAACTGCTCACGGTGAAGGATCCGCAAGGCAAATTGCTTTTCAGTGGTCCAGTCGAAACCAAGGAAGACCTCGACAAAATGCCGGCCGACGTGCGTGAACGTTACGACCGATTGCAACAAAATGACTTGCCCACAGTCACGCCGCGATCCGACACAGACAACGCGGACGAAGCCGATACGGACGATGCAGATGATCAGGATGATGAGGACGAGGAGACTGGTGAAGTATCGCAGCAGGTTTCATTTCAATCTTTTCCCGGCGAGATGATTCCGCAATCGATCTCGTTTTGACGTCGGCGCCTGATAGAGACGCCCTACAAACGAACATGTTGAGAGGCGCGCACGCTGCAGCGCGGTTGCTGTAAGAATTGTAGTGGTATTTTCTTGCCGCTAGAAATCCGGGTGTCTATAACGGACATGCGTGATGCTACGGGTCTTGTTGCTCACCGGAATCATTGCGTTCGTATCTCCGCTGTTTGGTCAAACATCGTCGCCCGCGGCTGCGCCGTCGCTCGACCAACGTGTGACAGATCTTGAAGCGTACGTAACCAATTCGCCGCGCGGGGTAGATATCGCCTCGGCCAGCAGCTCGAACATCGCCGTGCCCGGTCCGAGTTACAACGCATGGATGATGACGTGCGCCGCGCTGGTACTTTTTATGACGTTGCCGGGCCTGGCGCTCTTCTATGGCGGGCTGGTCCGAGCAAAAAACGTGCTGTCCGTGCTGGCGCAATGTCTCGGCATAGCTGGGCTGGTAACCATACTTTGGTGGGCCGTGGGTTACTCCCTCGTTTTTTCGCGCGGATGTCCCTTTATCGGCGGATTAAAGTTTGCGTTTCTGCACGGGGTCGATGCGCGACCGAACTCTGACTATTCGTACTGGGTCTCGCAGAATATCTTCGCGATGTACCAGCTGATGTTCGCCATCATTACGCCGGCTTTAATCATTGGCGCGGTTGCGGAGCGGATGAAGTTCGCGGCGGTTCTCGTCTTTGCAGGCATCTGGATGTTCCTCGTCTATTTCCCGATCGCACACATGGTCTGGGGAATTGACGGCTGGATGAATGGCGTGTGGAACCCCAACGCCAGAATTACCGCGATCGATTTCGCCGGCGGGACCGTCGTTCACATGAGCTCAGGATGGTCAGCGCTCGTGTTGTGCGTTCTTCTTGGACACCGGCTCGGATTCAGAAAGGAAATTATGGCGCCGCACAGCATGGTCCTTTGCATGGTCGGAACGGGTTTGCTGTGGGTAGGCTGGTATGGTTTTAACGCGGGTAGCGCGCTCGCGCCTGATGGAATCGCAGCAAACGCGTTCACGACCACCACACTTGCAACGGCGGTTGCCTCGTTCACATGGGCCATGCTGGAGTATGCGCTGCGCGGGAAACCGAGTGTGCTCGGCTTTTGCTCTGGTGCCGTGGCCGGGCTGGTCGTCATTACACCGGCTTGCGGATATGTCGGGCCGAGCGGTGCGGTAACTATCGGGATTGCGGCTGGAATTGTTCCGTTTTTTGCATGCACAAAACTCAAATCCTGGTTTGGCTATGACGATGCGCTCGATACGTTCGGCATTCACGCTGTGGGTGGAACACTCGGCGCGTTTCTCACCGGTATCTTTGCGACGGCAAGCGTAAATCCGAATCTTTCGCTAAGCACTGGTGGCTCGCTCAATCCAGCGACACAAAATGGCCTGGCACGAATTGTTGGTCACGCCCTCTGGATCGAGCAACTAAAAGCAATCGTGATCACGATCACGCTGGCCGTCGTGGGAAGCGCCCTCATTGGCGCGGTCGTGAGAGGAGTAATCGGCCTGCGGATTCCACCTGAGATCGAGCGGCAGGGGCTCGACATCAATGAACACGGTGAAGAAGGCTACATGACGACAGGTTGATATTTCTAAAGGTCAACCTGCAAGGTCGGAGTGCTGAAGATTCCCGAACTGCGTGAGAAAGCGAAGAAGTCGTTAGGCAATAAGTTTGACATCCGCCAATTGCATGAAGTGCTCTTGAGCAATGGCAGCGTTCCGCTCGACGTGTTAGAGCAGCTAGTCGATCGCTGGATCAAGTTGAAACAGGCTGGCTAGCGTTAAGTATATGGATCGCGATACTGAACAACTTAATCTCCTCGCGATTTTTCATTACGTTGTCGCTGGTCTCGCCGCGCTCTTCTCTTTTTTCCCGCTACTTTATACAGCGGTCGGCGTCATCTTCATATTTGCCGCGCGGCACGGAACAGCGAAACCAGGTGAAGAATTGCCGCCTGAGTTTCTTGGTTGGATTTTCGCGCTGCTAGGATCGGTGTTGTTCGTAATTGGAATAGCAATGGCGATTTGTATTCTCATCGCCGGCCGATCGCTCGCGCTGCGCAAGCGTTACTCGTTCGCACTCGTGATTGCTTGCGTCGAATGTCTCTTCGTTCCGTTCGGGACGATCCTCGGAGCCTTTACGATCGTTGCGCTTTCGCGCGGATCGGCGAAAGCGTTATTTGAGGTGTCGCAAACAACAAGTTGAGATCTGCATTCCTTTATGGAGGACCTATGTCGGCGAAGTTAATTCCCGGTGTTCGGATTGCCCATGCTGTGCATTTCACGCTGCAATTGTTCCCCGCTAGCTCTTTTCACGTTCAAAGTACCGGCCTCTGCGGCGCCATCTGAAACTTCGACCCAGCGACCACCTGTATGACTGCCTGTAGCCGGAGGCATCCAGACCATGTGCTTCCCTTTCTTTTGCTCGGCGCTTGCCTGGCCCGTCGCCACGGGTTTCAGATCAAAGTTCAGTTGTGTTGCCTGATCTGACTTGGTTTTCGTGTTGCCAATTGCGGCCTTCACTGCACCATTGACTACCAGCGAAACCTGGTAAACGCCGGGTTGCAGACCCTGTGAAATGTATCGACCCTGAGTATCGGTCTTTACCGTATTGATGAGTTGCTTGCCATCCCGCGACGCGATCCTAACATCCGCACCTTTAATTGGCTTTCCGTGGGCGTCCTTAACGATCCCCTGAATACTTGCTGGTCCTGCCCAGGCGTTGGCGGCACAAAGGAAAAACCCCATTAACCCGATCTGCAATGATTTAATAAACATAGATGAATAAGATATATTTGGTTCACTGATTCCTACAGGAAAAAGGCGGCGAAGTTCCAAAATAATTCGCTGAACGAGGCAAAAAGCGACGTTTCCGCGGGTGGACTGTTCCGTGCCCGCTCTTCTGTGAGGCAGGGTACACGGCCCGCAGGGCCGTGGCTACAGATTAGGAGCGTTTCTCAATACGACGTCCGAGTACGACAGTTGATGTGTAGTCGTCGCTTGATGGTACTCGTTTTCAAAATTACCAACGACGAGCCGTGTATGTCCGAAGGTTGGAACCGGAATGCTCATTTGGATTCTCGTCGACTTCGACCCAATTACCGCCGAGATGGGTCCCGGTGCGACCTGGCACCCATACCATGCGCTTTCCGCCCTTTGAACTGTTACCTGCCTGGGACGCTGCCTTGAAATCGAAATTCAGCTGAGTCGGTTGATTCGCCTTGGTCTGAGTGTTCATGATCGACGCCTTGACCACGCCATTCACAAGCAATGTTACCCGGTAACCACCCGGTTGCAGTCCCTTCGAAATATAGCGGCCCTTTGGATCAGTCTTTGTTGTGCTGAACACCTGTTTGCCGTCTCGGGATTCGACCCGAACGTCTGCGCCTTTGATCGGTTCGCCTTTTGCATCTTTGACAAACCCTTGAAGGGACGCTGGCCCGCCCGCCGTAATTTTGTTCGCCCGGAAACCGGCCTCCAATGCGCGATCACGCACAGTAGTGTTTAATCCCATCTCTGGAGGCGCCGGCGTCACGTCCGCGGTAATTTTATTCGTTCGCAGACCGGCTTCCAACGCGCGGTCACGCACACTAGTATTAACTCCCGTCCCTGAAGGCGCAGCGGTCACTCCAGTGTTCACGCTGCGCGAATCGAAATCTCCCGCAGGTGTGGGATCCGGAACTGTGGATGGATTAGATAAATTCTGTCCCTGCACGCTAACACCGATACTGCTCGCTCCTGTCGGATGGCTTAGATCCGTGAAAAGTGCCTGTAGGTAACGGTCGTATACGCCATTGCTAGGTTGTTCTTGGGCAGAAAGCCCAACAGCGAGCTTGATCTTGAGTGCATCGGCGATAGACCGGGCGATTTCGTCTTGGAGGCCAAACGCGCTCTCCAACTCGCGGTCATAAGTTTCCGTCCAAACGCGAAAACCGTTTCGCGTGTCAATCAGTTCGGCTGTCACACGAACACGGTTACCTTGGCGCTGCAAACTCCCTTCAAGCACATTTCCAACGTTGAGTTTTTCTCCAACTTCCTTTGTGTTCTTTCCTTTCAATGAGAATGACGAAGCTCGGCCGACCACGCGCAAATCGTCAACCTGCGCCAACGCATCGAGAATCTCCTCGCTTATGCCGTCACCCAAATATTGCTGATCTTTTGTCTCGCTAGAATCGGTAAATGGTAGAACCGCAATAGTCCTGTCTGGCGGGTTAAACTGTGACGCTCGGAAGAGTTCGGCGCGAAATAACCAAACCGCAGCCGCGCCTAAAAGCAGACCGGCAGTCGCTGCGCCAACCAGTTTGGGGTTACGCTGCGACCAGCGCCAGATCCGCGCTGGGGGTAAAACCGGGCGGGCGACGATTGGACGGCCGCCGAGCCAACGTTCAAGATCGGCTGCGAGGTCTCCGGCGGACTGGTAGCGCGCTTTTGGATCGCGTTCGAGACAGCGTGCACAAATCGTCTCCAAATCGCGATCAAGCGATGGTGCCAGCGAGCGTAGTTTGGGCGCCTGCGTTTCAGACGCTTGGCGAATCACGGAAACCGGATTCGAACCCAGGAATGGTGGACGTCTGGCAAGCACGTTGAACAGAACTGCGCCCAGACTATAAACATCAGCAGCTGGGGTAAAATTTATGGGAGCGTCACCGGCCTGTTCGGGCGCGATAAAACCTGCGGTCCCGAACGTAGTCAGCGACCTTGTAAGATCGTTGTTGCCGTCCAGCAGCTTCGCCAAACCGAAATCGCTGACAAGTGGCTCACCTCGATCGTTGAGCAGAATGTTTCCCGGTTTTAGGTCGCGATGGAGAACTCCACGGCTGTGGGCGTATTCGACAGCGTGCGCGACTTTTGCCATGAGTTGCACGCACTTCCGCGGTTCATCGCGCAGAGAACCAGCGTTCTCTTGCAAACTTCCCTTCTCCGCGAACTTCATGCTGAAAAACGGCAGGCCGTCCTCGCTTTCGCTCACTTCATAAATCGGAAGGATGTTTGGATGATCCAGACTGGCCACCGCCTGTGCTTCTCGCCGGAAACGTTCCAATGCTTCGTGTGAATCAGCGCGATAACTAAGGACGCGCTTTACGGCGACGATGCGCCGGGAATGTCGTTGCCTGGCGCGATAGATCACGCCCATGCCGCCGCAACCGATCTGTTCGAGAATTTCGTAATTTCCCAGGAACCAGGTCTTGTGCGGCGCGTCCACTTCGGCGAGGACGTTTTGAAAAGACGCCTGAGATACGACGTCACCGCCTTCCAACCCCTCGCGCAAGAGACAGCTCACGCAAATTCCGGCGTCGAGTCGCATGGTTGCTCCACACTTCTCGCATTTTGCGTGCTCTTTGGGAGCGCTCTGAAGCTGATCGGAGCGTGGATTTGAATCTGTCATTACAATTACTCGGTTCCTGTTGTGAGTAACGCACACAGGTAACGGATCTCGTCGTCCACGTCGGCAGGGTCTTCGACGGTTTGTGAGACTTCATCGCGCAGCAGACTGCGGTAACGCTGACGCATGTTGTGCAGCTGTTTTTTCACGGCGGTCTCAGCGATCCCCAGCTCCACGGAGAGTCTGGCATATGAAACTTCATCGCGTTCGTCTGTAAGATGGGAACTTAGTGCCTGGAAAAGCCAGAGCTTGCCTTTGCTTTCACATTCTTCACGCAGCCTTTGAAGCGCGTGTTCAACTACGGTGGCTCCCCATGTGAGGTCGAAGAGCCGCTCGGGCGGTAACGACTCCAACGTCGCGCCGGGAATGGACAAGTCTGACTGCGCTTCCGCCATCCAATCGTCCCAGGAAATAAATTCCACGCCGCCGCCGCGTTTATGGGCATGAGTTTTCTCAGCGGAATTAATAAGAAAGTTCTGAAGAGACTTTAGTAACAGCGAACGGAACCGCCCGCGGTTACGATCGGCGTGCTGCAACCAATTCTTTTTCAGAATGGTCACAAAAAAATCCTGCGTGAGATCCTGTGCGTCCTCAACCGAATAGCCGCGTGTCCGCACAAACAAGAAAATGGGCCGCCAATAAACCCGGCAAAGTTCGGCCAGCGCATCGCGAGCTTTTTGTTCTTCACTTCCCAAGTTGGCCGCCGAAAGGATCAGACTCCAGCGGGTAGTTACAAACTCACGCGCTACGCCTTCACCCTCGTGGCCGTTCTTCCCGTTCACAAATGAACATTGTGGTTCTCGCTCACGCACACAAGCATAAAGTGTTACCGACACGATCTGCGGCAGGCGTTTCGTTGTACAACATGGATCGGATCGCCAGATTTCAGCTGCCGTGTCGCCTCGTTGCCTAACGAGAGCTGGATGCTCAATCCATCCGCGATGGAATTTTTCCCGTAAATACCAGTATTGACATCCTAGGTAAGCATCCCTAATCATCCATGTCCGACTTCGTTGGTCTGTTGATGTGACGAGCGAACTTCAAGAAGCGGACTGGAATCGGCTCCTGCGCAGAATTCAGTCGGGCAAGTGCACTCCCTTCTTGGGAGCGGGCGCGTGCTATGGCGCGCTCCCTCTTGGGGCCGATGTCGCGGAAGAGCTCGCGCAGCGCTACGGCTATCCGTTTCCGGATCGAGATCTTGTGCGTGTTGCGCAGTATGCAGCCGTACAATCCGATCCAAACGCGCCAAAAGAAGACGTAGTGGACATTCTGCGCGCCGCCGGTCCGCCAAAGTACAACCAACCCCCACAATTCGGGAATTCCGGTGAACCGCACAGCGTTCTCGCTGGTCTTCCCTTACCGATTGTCATCACGACGAATTACGACGACTTCATGGTTCGCGCTCTCAAATGGAAATTGAAAGACGCACGCCGCGAGATCTGCCGCTGGCAGGACATTCTCCAGCACGTGGAATCGGTTTTCGAAAAAGAACCTGGCTACAAACCAACGCCCGCCAATCCGCTCGTGTTCCATTTACATGGCGCGCTCGACGTTTCCGAGTCGCTCGTTTTGACCGAAGACGATTATTTAACGTTCCTCGCAAACATGGCCGCCAAACCAGATCTTCTCCCCGAGGTCGTGCAACAGGCGTTTGCCGCCACCAGTTTTTTGTTCATTGGCTATCGTTTGGGCGACTGGAATTTTCGCGTTCTCTTTCAGACTTTACGCGCGCGGCAACAATTCAGCAGCATAGTGGTCTTGAAGCCTCCAGATGAAGCCGATCCAAATCGCACGGCGCATCGCGCGTATTTCGAAAAATTTTACGGCGCCATGGACATGAAGGTTTTCTGGGGGACGGCCCGAGAGTTTTCATCGCAGTTGGATGAGCGCTGGACAACCTTCGGACAAACGAAAAAATGAGCGCTGACCCGGTTACCGCCGAATCAAAGGACGTTCTGCCGTCGAAGAGCGGCCGTGAGTTGGATGACAAGACTTGGGAGCGGCTATTGAAACGCATCAGAGACGACAAGTGCACGCCCGTGATCGGCTCGGGTGCGTGCACAGCGCCTCCCGTGGGTGCTGATCCGAAAGAATGGGCAAAATTGAATTATCCATCGAAGGAACAGATCGCGCTCAAGTTTGCGGCTGATTACGCCTATCCGCTCGAAGATCAAACCAAGCTGGAACGAGTGGCGAAATACGTGGCAGCGACCGATGACATCATGGCTCCGAAAGAGGCGTTCGCCGAACATTACGGTAGTCTGCCGTCACCGAACTTTTCGGGGTGGCCTAACGAGCCGCACCGGGTTTTGGCCGATCTTCCTTTTCCAGTCTATCTCACCAGTAACTTCGACGATTGGATGTTTCGCGCGCTGACAGAATACAAGAAACGAGATGCGCGCCTTGCGATCTGTCGTTGGAACCGGCATATCCCTGAGAAAGCGCCAAGTTTTGATGGAGACTTCGCCTATTCAGTAGCGAATCCACTTGTCTATCATTTTCACGGTTGCACGCCATGGGCGGAATCGGCCGTAGTAACCGAGGACGATTATTTTGAATTCCTAATCAACATTTCGCGCGACTACAAATCACTCGCACATCGAGTGGACCGTGCATTGGGAGGCGCGCTTCTTTTCCTCGGGTACACCCTGTCGGACTGGGATTTTCTGGTGCTTTTCCGGCTCTTCGCAAACAAGCTGCGCGACAGTGGTAATACGCACATCGCGGTGCAACTAGAGCCTTCTGAGGCACCAGGCGAGCAGGCAGAGAAAGCGGACAAGGCCGTGAAGTACCTGGATTCGTATTTCGGCAGCGCGCAGGTAAAAATTTATTGGGGCACTTGTCAGGAGTTTTGCGAGGACCTGCGAGTGCGTTGGGAAGCCTTCAGCAAGGGATGAGCGATTCGCCCTTCGTAGGCCCGCGGCCTTTTGAAAAGGAGGACAGCGATCGGTTTTTCGGTCGCACGCGGGAGACAGAGGAGCTTCTCTCGTTGATCATTGCGCACCGGGCCGTCCTTGTTTATGCGCAATCAGGAGCAGGCAAGAGCTCTTTGTTGAGGGCAGGTGTCATCAAGCGCCTGGAGGATCAGCAGTACCAGGTTCTGCGATCCGCCCGCGTTCATGGCTTACTGCCAAATGATGTTCCACCCGAGAGCGTGCAAAACATTTTTGTTTACCATGCCGTTCAGTATTGGGCGGCAACAATGCCGAGCGGCCAATCACTCAAAGATCATGCGAAGACCACGTTGTCTGAGTTTCTCAAACCGCTTGTTGCTACTCCAGCAGCAGACGAGGAGAGCTCGCCACCGTTAATCGTGATCCTAGATCAGTTCGAAGAATTCTTTACGACCAATGCCGATCGATGGCAGGAACGGCGGCCATTTTTCGATCAGCTTGCCCAGGCCCTGCACGATTTGCCAACGATGAAAGTGGTTTTCGTGATGCGTGAAGAGTACATCGCTCAGCTGGAACCATTCGCCGAGTTACTCCCGGAAAAATTGCGGCCACGTATGCACTTGGAGCGACTGCGCGGCAACGCGGCCCGTAACGCGGTGGTGAAACCTTTTCAGACCAGGAGCCTTTCCTTCGACGCGAACGCCGCCGACGAATTGATGAAGGAACTTTCGGAGATTCGGGTGGCAGAAGGCGACAAATTTCGTGAAACCCACGGCGAATTCGTCGAACCGGTTCAGCTTCAAGTTGTATGCCAGTCGCTATGGGAAAATCTCCCCGCGGAATGGAAGATTGGACCGAACGCCGGCAGCGATGGATCGCGTCTGATCACGGCCGAATACATCGAACGCTTCGGCGACGTGAACAACGCTCTGGCAACGTATTACGATCGCTCGGTTGAGAGAGCTGCCGCCGCCAGTGAAGGGAAGATCGGAGAAGGTGAATTGCGACGTTGGTTTGGAACGGCTCTAATAACACCTACCGGAACACGCGGACTTGCTTTTCGCGGTGCGCCCGGCGCTGCCTGGAGAATACCTGGCCTGACGTTAAAGGAACTGGAGGAAGCTCATGTTATACGCCGCGAGGACCGCTCCGGCACAATAACTCACGAGCTGACCCACGATCGCTTTATCGAACCAATACAGAAGTCGAACCATAAGTGGCTTACGGGATACCAGGACGCGGAGCGAATTCGCGCGAAGTTGGAAGAATACGTTAGACGCGAATCGGATGAACTTCTGGATGAAGTGGAGCTTCGTGAAGCCGAGGAGTATTTGAATTCGCCAGAGGCGAAGATTCTCGGCGCAACTCCGGAGGCGCGACTGCTTGTTACGCGTAGCAGGAAGCAAGTAGAGGAAGCCAAAAGGCGCCAGGCCGAGGAGCTAGAGGAAGCACGTCAGCGCGCTGAAGAACAGGAGAAGCTGCGCAAAGCCGAGAGCGAGCGCGTAAAGCTCCTGCTCGAGAAGCGTAAGCGGGAACGAATTTTCGGCGTCACGGTCTTCCTTCTCGGGATAATCATGCTGATCGCCTTCGCAGCGCTCTGGTTAGTGTCACTACGGGCGTCGCGGCTTTCGAAACAAAAGGCCGCAGAGCTGGAGACACAGCGTCAGGCACTCGTCGAGAAGGGTCAAAGTCTTAGAGAAAACGCAAAGTCAGTTTTAGATAATGGGACAGATGATCCGATAAAAGACGTCACTGCGCTCCGGAACCTCGCGCTTGCTCTGAATTGTAATCCTCGGGATACGGAAGCAGCAAGGCTGGCCAGCAATCTATTGCTTCAACATGTTTGGTGTCCGCCGGCCGCGCCGGCTGTGATCTATCAGAAAGATGCATTACTGGCAGCGACCTTCGTTCCGGGAGGAGGCAACAACGAAATCTTCGCTGTGGGGGGCGATGGTCGGCTCTTGTTCTGGAATGGAGGACGCTCAATGTCGCCCGCCCCCCAATCGTTATTTGAGAAGCCGGAACCGGCCAACCCTCAGCAGATCGTGCAACCCGGCTTTGCCTCCTTCAGCCCCGACGGACGATGGCTGTTGATTATTCCACCAACGCTTGCATCGGCTGCCGACGGAGATAGCGCCGTGCAAGGCGCGCCTCCACAGGGAGCACTGCCTGCACGCGCCGGTGCTGGCCACGAGCTATGCAAAATTCAGGTCTGGCGATGGTCGATGCAGAATCGAACGTACGAGTCCACGGGCGAGGATTTGGAAATTCAGCGGCTTCGAGGTTCCCGCATCAATTTTGCCTGGTCTAACGAGTCAGAGCGACTTGTCATAGTCAATGCGCGCGGCACGAACGAGGCCGAATGTGCCTTTTTCCAAGTCGAGGGAACCTTCCGAGAACTCGTCGATAGATCGAAGCGACTCACTGATATGAAAATTGTGGCGCTTGCCTTCGCCACGTACCACAGCGGCATGGCCGCAGTGTCTGTGGACTCCGAAGCACCAGCACTGCGCAAGGTAGCATTATTTTCATTCAGCGAAGAGTATCTCCAAGTAATCCCTGTAAACGGAAAGGATTCGATTCGATTATCCGAGGGTTTCCTACCAAATAGCATCGGTTTCGGTCCCGCCAATGACGAAATTACCCTAACGAGTTGGAACAGCGTCCGAACCCTTAATATCCGGGATGGAAAAGTCACCCCGATCCCTCCACCGACTTTCCGCGACCAGTTCATGCGACTGGTCGTTGGACCGGGCGACTTTGCCAGGCGTCTCGTCGCCACTTCGCTTTACGGTCGAGTTCACGTCGCAAGGAGTGCGCAGAGGGAAGAGCCGGCCGAGCCCGTAGTCTTCCGCGGCGCAATTGGAATTCCACAGTTCAGTTTGGATGGTCAACGATTGCTGATTTTATCAGGCGCAACGTGGAGTGTGTTCGACAGCGTGCGCCTCATCGACGTCAGTCCGTTGTATCGGCAGCGGAAGGATGGACCTGAAAAGCTCGAAGAAAAACCTGCGCCTCCATGGCTGGCAGACATTGCCAGCGCAGTGAGCGCCGCCGATCCCAGTCAAGATGGCTCGTTGACGACACTGGAAGATGTGCGGAGGAAGTATCCCGAAAGCAAAGCTGGTGATCCCTACGAATCGGTCTGGAAGCGTTTCTTCCCAGATGAACGCAGCAAATAACTGCGATAGGTGGTTGCGCTTAACGTCAAACGTCGAAGATCAATTGAGAATTCATTGCCGGCGGAGGGGCTCGAACCCACACGACCTTGCGGTCACTGGATTTTGAGTCCAGCGCGTCTGCCAATTCCGCCACGCCGGCGATTGGAATCCTGAACCTACAAGCACGTACGCGAAGCTCAACTTCGCGACAAACTGTAGTCGCTTCGCTATGCGAAGCGCACAGCGATTGAGTATGACTGACTATGATTTTGTCGTTGCGGTGCAGAAAGCAAAAGCGGCAGAATCCGCCGCGTGAAGCACTGGCAAATCGCATTAGCGATTTTCGCGTCGCTCTCCGCGTCACTAGCACTGGCTGATGACTTCAAAACCGTCAGTGGCAAAGAATACAAGAACGCGACAGTCAGCCGCGTCGAAACTGATGGGATTGTAGTCAGGACTAAGAGGGGGATCTCTAAGGTCCATTTTACTGAACTGCCTAAAGACGTTCAGGAACGCTTCCATTATCATTCCGCGCAAGCTGCGCATTTCACCGCCGACGGAGAGGCAAGAGTGGCACAACAAAATGCAGCGCCGGTGGGGTATCCTCTTGGCGGAACCGCTGATCAATTCGCTGGCCGGTACGGGCCGCCACAAGATTCGCCAGGTCTCGACAAGAATTTCCCCCTGTTGCAGGATGCGATTCATCACACCTATGCGTACGAGGGCTGGCGAATCCGCGCCGCATTTCTCCCACCAGAGGGTCCTGCCGTTCGGATGGAATACTCGAAAATAATCAAGGGCGGTGTCAATGCAGTGATACAGGATTACGAAGTGCAGGCGATCATGACTGCGAATACCCCACCCGGGACAACGTGGAAAGAAATCATGTATGACAACCCTGATTCGCCGAGCAAAGGTCTGAACAAAATTTTCGAAGGCTATTTTGCGGGAGCACTTGGTGAAAAGATGTGGCAACGCAGCGACGGCGCGATCTTATGGTTGCGCAGCAAACTCATTGTCCGCCTTGAGCTTCCTGCCGCGCACGAATACGAAACGAAACTCAAAGCGGAAAACGAACAGAAAGCCCGCGAATCAGTTCCGCAGTTCTGATTGACGGACTGAGAGATCATCGCTGACGTTCTCAGCAAATCCGGATGGAGCTTGGGGGCTGTGTCTCAGCGATTGATTCCAACGGGCGAACAGTCTGGATTGTTGACGCACACCGTGACGACGGAAGGCGCTTTATCGTGCAGGCTGATGAAAAGCTGACTGCGTTTTTGGAATTGGAAAGGGCTGTTTGTATCGGCCTATTGATTGAGCAAATTTAAAACCCTACGGACGCGGCGGCGGAGTAGGACGAACCCTAGGCGTCGGCGCGAATCTTGGCGTCGGTGAAGGTCTGGGCGTCAATGTAGGTGTAGGTGTAGGCGTGGATGGCTGGTAGGTGAAGGTACAGTTGAATTCCTGTATACAACCAATGGCGCAGCTAAAAGCGCAAGCGGGAATATGCATCGTGTTTTGGCCTTGTAGCGCAGGTGAGGTGTTGAAGTGGAAGAATACGGTGTGCTTCCCGCTTATCACTATCACACTGTCCGCCGGAGTCCCGTTCACCATGAAATCGCTTGCTTGAAGAGTTGCTTGATCAACGGCATCACTCAGCTGGACTGTGAAGTACGTTGGCGCACTATCCATAACAACGCTGCCACACGCTGGGTAAGTACTGACTATAGAGCAGTCATTGGGTGTCGGCGTTGGTGTCGGTGTGTGCGTAGCTGTCGCTGTCGCAGTCGGCGTTGGTGTCGGTGTGTGCGTAGCTGTTGCTGTAGCCGTAAGGGTGGCAGTAGCCGTTGCTGTTGAAGTCGGAGTTGCTGTTGGCGTCGGAGTCGGCGCGCTTGATTGCACGCAGTATCTCCCGCCGGTGTTGAAAACGCTCGCGTTATTGTTAGTTCCGCCCCAAATGATCATTTCGCTGCCCGTCCATACCGCCGCGTGCCAGTAGCGCGGAGTGGGCGCGCCGCTGGTGCTGGTGGCCGTCCAACTATCTGTGTCGGGACGGTATCTCCCACCGGTGTCATAATAGTTCGTGAGGTTCACGCCACCCCAGATGATCATTTCACCGCCATTCCAGATTGCGGTCTGAGAGTATCGTGCCGACGGCGCACCGCTGGTGCTGGTAGCTGTCCAATTATCTGTGCTAGGATCGTATTGTCCGCCCGTATCGAAGGCGCTGCTATTATATCCACCCCACACGACCATTTCACTGCCGGTCCACACCGCCGTGTGCCAGACTCGGGCGTCGGGCACGTTGGTCATACTCGTTGAAGTCCACGTATCCGTATTCGGATTATATCTGCCACCGCTATTGAGCTTCGTAATATTGTTCACGCCACCCCAGACGATCATTTCGCTGCCAGTCCACACTGCGGTGTGAATTTCTCGGCCAAGGGGCGCGTCTGTGGTGCCAGTGGCGATCCACGTATCGCTAATCGGATTGTATCTCCCGCCAGTATTGACATGACCGGCGACGCTGCTTCCGCCCCACACGATCATTTCGTTGCCGGTCCAGACTGCCGTGTGAGAGTATCGGCCATCGGGTGCATTGGTGGTGCTGACAGCGGTCCACGTGTCCGTGCTGGGATTATATCTCCCGCCGGTGTTCAAGCGGGTGCTATTGTTATATCCACCCCAGACGATCATTTCACTGCCGGTCCAGACTGCCGTGTGAGCGAATCGGGCAGTAGGCGCATTGGTGGTGCTGATGGGAGTCCAACTGTCCGTGCTGGGATTATATCTCCCGCCGGTGTTGAGACCGTTAATGCGATCAGTGGTTCCGCCCCAGACGATCATTTCGCTGCCGGTCCACACTACCGTGGGGAGCATTCGGCCATCCGGCGCGTTGGTGATGCTGGTCGGAGTCCACGTGTCATCAGTGCATGGAGGAGCGCCTTCAGGAATATTGCCAGAACTCTGGGCGCAGAAAAAGGCAGGGGGTATCCCGGTAGACAACAGAAGCAGGTAAAACGCGCCGCGAATAAGGTGCGTTTTGGTCGTGGAGCTAATGTTCACTTTCACTTTGCTTCCACTTCGGTGCGTCAACATCTTTTACTCGAAGCACGTCAAAGATGTCGAGAATTTTCGTGTGAGAAAGCTCACCACTCTTTGAAATCGCCCTTGTGCTCGTGGGTTTCGATCACGTTGCCAGCGACGTCGTAAACGCGAATCACAGCGTCATGTGAACGGCTGCTGTGCATTGCGTAGCCGATTGCATACCACAGCCGACCGAATGACAGCACATCGGAAATCAGATCGACGCCGCGATGATCCCGGCGAGGTCGGGTTTCGTAGAGGTGAATGCTCGATTGTCTCAAGGGTTCGCCAAGCTGAAATCTAGTCTTTTAGAAGTACCTCTATCGCTTTCGCCACGTCTTCCTCTGAGCCAGAGAAGGTAGGGTTCGACTGGAAGCCTTTGAAAGTAATTCTTACACGATCCCCCAAGCCTGCGGCGGCTAGTTTAGCTTGTATTGGTTCTCTTCGGCGTCTTTCCGCGTTGCTTTCCTGAACCTCAGCTTGAGCCAAAATGTGCGTGCACGACTGAAAAATACTGAGTCGCGGATCGTCTAACGCTTTCTCAAAGTGGTACCTACCCCACGCTTCATGTTGCGCAGCTGCTTCATGTTTCGGATCGGGAAACCCCGGAACCCACCAGGAAGAAAATGCTTTTTTCCATTTCGGTTTATCCTTGTCTTCGAGCGCCGCAACATACTTCATAAGGTCTAAGTTGAAGCTTTTGGCATCGTGGACGGCGGTGTTTCTGATATCTGAAAATAGCCGCACAAACAGACAGCAGTCTTCTCTCAGGAGGCCGTATGTTTTTATGAGTGCCATCTTGCCTTTTCTCTCGTCATTCGTCGGCAGCTTTTCGACAATTTTGCTGAGTTTTGGATCGTTCAGCCGCACGATTAGCAGGTGATTTAACGCCGCTTCAACGATAGCGTGCATTTTTATCACGAAGGTCCAATCGTCGTCAGTCTCCAAGCTGCGCAATGGTGACTGGGCAAGACCCAGTCTGCGCGTTACCCAATCCTCGAAGCGCTCGGAGAGAAAGACCCGCGTCCCAGAAGTCTTTGATTTCGCCTCAGAAAATGCGGTTGCTTTTGGGTCCATACTAGAATGATGGCGGTATCGAACGATGAGAAAGAAAATGATCGGCAGAAGATTGGTTACGACTAGCCCATGAATACTAGCGCCCCAACGGTAATATCCAAGACCCACGTAGTCATCGTGAAGATCAAGTGCTTCCATTATCAAAGAGATTAAGAATCCGGGCAGCAGAACGACGGGATTTGAATATTTTTTCTTCAGTAACTCGGCAGTTAGAAGTAGCGAAAAAAAGCCAATGTAAATGTGAAACGCATCGTGTGGGCGAAAATGGAGATGGTCGACCAAGTAGAGCTTTGACGCCTGGTACGGGGACGTTTTATCCATGTGCGATACTAATTCAGGGTGACACGCAGTACGGTTGCTACAGCCTCAACATAGACTTGCAGCTGCCGGGGTCTATTACCTCGTTCTGCTCGTGCGTTCTGGGGTTACCCAAACCGTTGACACCCAATTGACGAAATGACTGTCGTTTATGGACTTCTAGCGGTCGCCCTTTTGCTAGGTAAGGAGATCATTAGCTAGGGCTTTGAGGGGATTTTGAGTCCAGCGCGTCTGCCAATTCCGCCACGCCGGCAAGAAGAAGTCTGAAGCTACGAAATCAAAAGCGAAGCTCAAGCCCTTCCGAACTGTACCGCTTCGCTGTGCGAAGCGTGTCATCCACACGTTGCCCGGAAGGCGACGACTACAGTGTCGCGTCTACCTCTTGCAGACCGCGAGGCGGTCCTAAAATTTCGCGAATGAGGATTGCTTCGCGCAAACTCGATTTCGATCCGAGCAAGGTGGCGATATCTCTCTTGGACCCTGCGCGTTTGGCAACTACGTGACTTGCGGTCGCGTCAGATTCCACAGGCGTTTTGATAATCGGCGGCTGAGGCTCAACCGGTAACGCCTCATGAACTTCGAACGTTGCCGCGGCCGGAGCCGGTACGGGTGGGGGAACGATTTGCTGCAACCGGCCCGGCTGTTCAATGCGAGTACTTTCTGTTTGGCTGACGTCCGGTTTCTCTGCGCGTTCGCGAGGTAATCGCCACGCGCCCGGGATTACTGGGGGCGGTTGCACAGGCGCCAATCGTCGAGGCGGAATATCAGTACGAGGGAAAACAGGCGAAGGGGGCGTTGAACTTGGCGGCTGACCCAGTGCTGCGAGGAATTTACGAATCCGATCTGCGTCCGATTCGCGTGGCGCCCGTTGAATTGGTCGAGGTGTTTGTGGGCTAGGTGAGCTCGATGTTTCGTTCGAATCGCTTTTGCCTGCTTTGCTTATCGTTTTCGACAGCAGCTGAAACAAAGCTGCAACAGCAATTAGCAGAAAGAAAAGTAGATTATCGAGACTAAACGCAATCATTGGCTATCGCCTCGTCACATCGTTACATGCTTTTTTTTGAAGGCATTGTCATTCTGATCAATTCTTTCCGCAAAGTTGAATGAGAGAATCTGAGATGTTTCGCTTCGCTCAACATGACAAGGGCGGGCTTCACGACTCACGATTTAACAATTTAACGATGTAACGACTCCCCAAATCACGTTCCATCTGTTCGCGGTTTGTCTCCGCCGGCAATGGATTCGCGCATGGAAGTATCGGCTTGGACATTTTTCATCCGGACATAATCCATGATCCCAAGATTGCCGGCGCGAAAGGCATCGGCCATGGCCTGCGGCACGAGCGCTTCAGCTTCAACAACTTTGGCCCGCATCTCCTGCGTCTTGGCGCGCATCTCCTGTTCCACTGCGACCGCCGCGGCGCGACGCACTTCCGCTTTGGCTTGCGCGACACGCTTGTCGGCTTCGGCCTGCTCGGTCTGAAGTTTCGCGCCGATGTTGTCGCCCACATCGACGTCGGCGATATCGATCGACAAGATTTCGAATGCAGTCCCGCTGTCGAGCCCTTTCGCCAGCACGGTTTTTGAAATGCGATCCGGATTTTCCAGAACATCCTTGTAGGTTTTCGCCGAGCCGATCGAGCTAACGATTCCCTCACCAACCCGCGCGATGATTGTCTCCTCCGTCGCGCCGCCGACGAAGCGATCGAGATGCGAACGCACCGTCACGCGCGCTTTGACCTTTACGCCGATTCCGTCTTGCGCGACGCCGTCGATCGTGCTCCGTCCCATGTTGGGACTCGGCGCGTCGATCACCTTCGGATTGATGCTCGTCCGCACCGCTTCGAGAACAGTTTTGCCGGTGCCCTTCGTGGCCAGATCAATTGCGCAAGCCCGATTGAAATCCAACGAAATCCCGGCCTTGTCCGCCGCGATCAAAGCCAGAATAACATGATTGACATCGCCACCTGCGAGATAATGCGCCTCGAGCGGATCGCTCGGAACCTCGATGCCTGCTTTCACAGCGGTAATCCGATTATCGACAATTAAACCAACCGGCACCTTGCGCAGCCGCATCCCGATCATTTTGCCGAGGCTCACCGGCGCATTCGCGATCCGTGCGCGCAACCAGAGACCGAAGAAATTGAAAAGAACAATCGCGAGCACAAATGCGAATAACGCCAGTACCGCAAGTCCGATGAGATAAAGCGATTCCATGTTGCTCGAAATCCTATCGGAGGAAAAATGACACGAAAAGTTCTAATTGAACGCGCATCGCAAGAAATCGTGCTCGGGGCGGGACTTGAACCCGCAAGCCTTTCGGCATACGCCCCTCAAACGTACGTGTCTGCCATTCCACCACCCGAGCGTCGAGAGGGAGCAAACTTTCCGCAGACAACAACCGCTGGCAAGTATCGAGTGCATTCTTCTTACTCATGCTCATGCTCATGCTCGTGCTCGTAATCGAGGGCTCGAGACAAACAGAATTCTTTGCAGAATGAAGTATCAACGATTCGCGATTAAACTTCGAGCAGGAGCATGAGCACGAGCAAGAGCGAGGAAGAAGATTGGATCAAAATTGATCTGCACATTCACACCCTCGATGATCCCAAGGACGCCGTGGATTTTTCGGCGCATCAATTATTGGAACGGGCCCGCTCGTTTGGATTTCGCGTCCTCGCCATCACCCTGCACGACGCTGTCTTTGATCGAACGGAAGTGTTCGCCGACGCGGCGGCAATGGGCATTCTGCTGATTCCCGCGGCCGAAGTGCGTTTACTTGGCGCAGACGTGATTGTGTTGAATGTCACCGCGGAAGAGATCGCGGAGTTGAAAGATTTCGATGATCTGCGGAGGCTCCGGGCGCGCCGCGGAAATTCTATTTTCACTATCGCGCCGCACCCGTTCTACATTGTCGGCGGCTCAATCGGATCGCGGCTGTTCGCAGAGATCGATTGCTTTGACGCAATTGAGGTCTGCCATTTTCACTTTGGCCCGTTCAATCCGAATCGGCGGGCAAAACGAGTCGCAACCCGGTTTGGTAAACCAATGATCGCCACTTCGGATGCGCATCGACTGCACGCCTTTGGCCGGCACTACACGAGTATGCCAATGCCGCCCGCGCTCACGATCGAGAACGTTCTTGCCGGGTTGCGCAGCGGCCCGCTGCGCCTAACAAGTCCTGCTTCGAGCCTGACAGATTTTGTGAGCGCGATCTACTTTGTTTTCCTCAAGCATCCGTTTCGCGTGCGGCGAAAAATGGCTGCTACGTGAGCCATTCGGTTCAGTGCGTATGTGTTTAGTGCGAGCCATTTTCGGGCGTTCGCGAGCCTTCCTGCCTCAGTGCTGAGGAGCAGGCTTGGCGAGATCGTAAATTGCGCCCCAATCACCGGATGCGACGAGGAATGCCGTCGCTTCCCACGGGCGGCTGCTTGACTGGTAGTTTGCTTTTTCGTCCTGGCCCCAAAAGATATAGCGCACGTTTAATGCTTTCGCGGCGTCACGCCAGTTTGCCGCGCCGTTCATCAAAGCTGTTAACTGATCATTGACCTTTCCGTAATCGAACCCTTCGGTCCACAAATGCCCAGGGTAACCGGCCACAACTTTGCGGCCCTGCAGCAAGACTGGTTGATTGAAGGTGGGATAAGTGGCGAATCGAGCGTCCATCGGCAACGGCCGAAGTACCGTGCCTATGTGATCGAGCCTGGCTCGCTCAATTAATCCAAAGCCCGGGTGTCCAGCAGACAGGCCGCCAAGCAGCGTGACAAATCCCGAACCGAAGAGCAATAGGCACATTACGGCCCGTTCCGGAAACACCCAGCGCCCAACGATGTCGCTCCACAGAAAAGGCAGAATAAGAAAGTAGCCCCACACCATAAGCTTGAGATTGTCCCATTCCCACGGCGCGGTTTGAACGAAATAGCCGAAACCGAAAATCATGACTGCCGCGATCACGCAAGCGATATCCGCTGGCGGCCTGTCGCCCCACCGCCACTTGCCCTTCCAAATACGCCAAACGCACATTCCAACAAGGACCAACGCCAGTGGCACCCATAAACCGAAGTTGGGCAGCCAAAATTGGAAAAATGGAGCGATGACGCCGTTCCATGTTTTTTGCAACAGCAGGCCAGGCCCCGTCGAAGATCCCCAATCCTTCGGCCCAAGCCGGAAGAAAGGCGCTCCCAATTCGGCCGAATCCTGAGCCCATCCGGGATGCCACTTCAGCACCGATGCTGCGCGGAACTGATCGGTAGTTAGCCACACAAAAAAAGTAGCCGGGATGAAAGCCGCGATCAGCAGGGCAGCAGCGTGTCGGCGAATCGGCGCGCCCCGGAAAATGTCGGGCCACATCTTTGGATGCGAAATCAAACGACCGACGCCAGCCATGCCCTCATTGCGAACCAGATTAATGATAAATTTGATTTCGGTCGCGCGTTCAAAAAACAATCCGACAACCAGCACGATGGTCAGCGCGATGAAGGTATGCAGGTGAAATAGCGGTAGCGAAGCGTAAATCGAAAGTTCGACCCACCAGGGGAGCGGACCCTTCCTGAAGCTGGGAGCGTTGACCGCAATGAGTTCACTCTTAACGCTGTCATCGGACTGCCTGGGGTCATCCGCCTTCGCCAAGGCTACAGCGGGCGAGCCGATCTCAGCTACAGGGCCGGAGTCAGCGACTCCAACTACAGCTCCAGGAGATTGGATGAAAAACTTTTCGCGCCAATGCCAGAGCAACAGCAGGCCTGCCGGGACCGCGTAAAGCCAGCCGCGCTGCGTAACGAGCATGGATAACGCAATGCTTTTCCAGGCAATGGGCTTATGCGCGATATCTGCTGCCGTGCCTTGGTAATCCAAAAACTTGAACGTCTTAAAAAACTGAAATCCGGCTATACCGCCGTTGAACAAAAAACCCGCAACAGCGAACGTGCCGCCCCACCGGTAGAACCCGTAAAAGATCGCGAGTGAAGAGAGCAATCCGACCCAGACCAACCCGATCAACAAATCGATGTGAACCAGCGAGAGTAGTGCATTGAATAGGTCGATACCGGCCGGGTATCTTAGTTTGCTGAAGACGAAGATCGGATTGTCCGGCCAAAGAGCGACGCCGTTGGCAAAATTTTTGATGAGCGTCAGGTGCAGTGAGAGATCGCCCAGATTATTCGGGGACTGAATCTTTAGTTCGCTGCCATCGATGTACAGCAGCCAGCAAAACGATCGCAGAGCAAATGCGGCGAAACAGACTGCGACCGCCCAGAACCAGACGCTTTGATAACGCATCAGAGCCGATGGAATCGCATTCTTCGCGTCTTCGCTCCCGGAAGGTTTTCGTGGCTTCTTTTCTGTTGCTGGGCCACCAGCGGATGTCCGTCGAACCACGCTATCTCGGGTCCCAAGAAAAGCGGCGATTGCAAATGTAGCGCCACACACCAATGCCAGAGCTGCGCTCGCCGTGTTTAACCCTCTTCCGACAAGTCCCAGGAGAAGTCCGCAGACCACGGACAAATTGACGAACGTAATCCCAGCTGTGACCCACTTCATGGAGCTTTGGTTGGTTGCGGAGAAGTTGCGGGTGACGGAGAAGGTGAGGATGACGGAGAAGGCGCGGGTTTCGGTGCACTGCCATCAAAGTCCGGCGCTTTGCCTGGGAAGAGGTCTTTAAACACTTTGGCGCTGAAAAAGATCTTGGAGGGGTCCTGGAAGTTACGAAGCGTCATCATGTCTGTGTAATACGCGCCTTTCAATTTTGGCTCGACGTCTTTTATTTTGTCCTGCTGCACAAGGAGAAAATCGCCATCAAGATCTGCCGGCATGTTTCCTCCTTCATAGTAACCGACGCGATCGAAATCGCCCAAGACCCAAGGAAGCGGGTAAATACTGGAGCGAATCAGATGTCCCGTAAGATGATAGTTGGAAGGATCTCGCTTCGCCAGCGTTAGAAGCGGTTTCGTTAATTTGAATATGTCGTTATACGTCTGGACGTACGCGTACGGCTCCTCGGGCGAACTACACCGGAAGTAGTTGAGCCAAACCGATGAGCCGAGCGATATGCACAGAAGGACGCCTATCGTGATGTAAACTTTGCGGAGATTTTTCGGGCGCACGAGCAATACCGCCGCGCCAAAGATAAACAGGAACGGCCATCCAAAACTGATGATGCACCATGGCGTCTTATATTTGACTATGCTGTAGGCAACTAGGCTGCCCACACCATAGATCGCCAGATAACGTAGATTGAGGTTTTTCAGTTTTTGGCAAAATGCGCACAGAATTAATCCCGTAAGCATGGGCAACTCGTAACCGAAAAAGTCGGCCCGTTTGATGTCGAAGTGCGGCATCATCAAACCGAAAAAGTAATCCCACGGCTTTTCATGGCCGTGGCCCGCAGCGCCAGTCTCGGTCCATGCCTTAAACGCCAGATACAGACCTTTGACGCCGTCCCAGTTGAAGAATGTTCCAGAATAGAAAAAGACGATGGCAAATCCGCCTACGATCACGATCATGGCGAGATCGATCCAGCTCCAGCTTTGCTTTGCAGGCTTGGCGTCCGGAACGCGGCTTAGCGCGTACGAAACTGCCAGAGTTGGAATCGCAAGCAGGGCGCACGCGACATGAATGGCGTAAGTTTCCTTCGTGAGGATCATGCCGATTAACCCCACGCCGGCGTACCGCAAATAGATCAGCGTGCCGCGCCTCCATAAACCGAGCAGCCCCAAAATGAAAATCATCGAGAAGAATTGCAGCCACACTTCGTGGATGGCGTAGCGCCCGTAGAAAACGAACCCGGGCGATATTGCCATGGCCAGCGCAGCGATTCGGCTCACGTTTCGTCCAACCAGCGGCTCGAACTTCAACGCAAGCCACACACAAGCGATGCTCACAAGTACGACCGGCAACCGTATCGCCCACAGATTTCGGCCAAACAAACTCTGACATAGCACGAGAACGTAAAAGTGAAGCGGCCCGTGATAATTGGTCGGGTCGTAACGGTAAAACCCGTTCTTCATCACCTGATCGACGAACCACCCGTTGATGCCTTCGTCGAAGTGCGGTGGCTTGATACCCAGGAGGAAGAAGCGCAGCAACGCTGCCAGTGCGAGGATTAACCACGGCACCCAGTCCGTCTCCTCGAAACGAACCTTCCACCGCTGCACGTAGTCGCTCACTCGCCCTGTAGCGGGAGCAGATTCTACTAGCGCTTCGCGCTCGGCGCTGCTAGTACGCGCTGCCATGCGCATTCTTGTCACCGGTGGCTGCGGATTCATCGGAAGCAACTTTATTCGGTATATTTTGCAACATTACAAGCCCGCATACGTCACTAATGTCGATGTGCTCACTTATGCTGGTAACATCGCCAATCTTGACGGCGTGGTCGAAGAACATGGCGAGCGTTACGAATTTTTCAAAGCCGATATTGCCAATGCGGATTTAATGGACGCATTAATGACGGAGCATCAGTTCTATGCGGTGATCAATTTCGCGGCAGAATCGCATGTGGACCGCAGCATCAATGATCCGCTCAACTTCATTCACACAAACGTCATTGGCACCAGCGTGCTATTGGAATGTGCGCGGCGCCACGGCGTTCAGCGATTTGTCCAAATCTCGACGGACGAGGTATATGGGTCGCTCGGCGCTGCGGGCAGATTTACCGAGCAATCGGCGCTCGAACCCAGTTCGCCGTATTCAGCAAGCAAAGCCAGCGCCGACCTTCTGGCGTTCGCGTCGTACAAGACGTACGGCCAGGACGTGCTGGTGACCAGATGCTCGAATAATTACGGTCCGTATCAATTTCCGGAAAAATTAATTCCACTCATGATCATCAAGGCGCTCCGCGACGAGCCGCTCCCGGTTTATGGCGACGGCATGAACGTGCGCGACTGGATCCACGTGGACGATCATTGCGCCGGCATTGTCGCTGCGCTTTTCGAAGGCAAATCTGGAACCGTTTATAATTTCGGCGGCAACAGTGAGATGGTGAACCTCGACCTTGTCAGAATGATCCTTGATCGGCTTGGCAAACCACACAGTCTAATTTCATTCGTGCCGGATCGGCTTGGTCATGACCGCCGCTACGCCATCGACTCGGCATTTGCGCAACGCGAATTGGATTGGAAGCCGCTCCGCAGTTTTAAAGAAGGCCTCGACGAGACCGTCCAGTGGTATATGGATAATTCATCCTGGTGGCAACCGCTTCTCGAGCGCGCCGGGAGATATTAAGAGATCATATTGAATTGTGGTCTTACCGAGGCCATAGTCTAGTCATGCAATCGGTAAGCGTGGCCACGTTAAAGAGTAATCTTAGTCGGTACCTCGCGGCTGTAAGGAGAGGCAAGGAAATCGTTATCACGTCTCATCGGCACCCCATTGCCCGGATCGTTCCGGCAGAGAAACCTTTGGTGGACGACTTGAAGATCATTCCCGCCAAAAAACCGGTTTCGTCCTTGAAGAGGATCAAGGGAATGGATCTTCAGGTGGACTTGTTGGCTGAACTGTTGGCGGATCGTCGTCGAGGATGACAGCCTATCTCGATGCTTCGGTCGTAGTGAGGAAGCTCCAGCGGGAAACAGGCTCACTCGAAGAGTGGGGGCAATGGAAACGCGCATTCAGCAGCGAGTTGCTTCGTGTAGAAGTGTTGCGTGCCGTCGACCGGGCGCGCTTGCGAGGTGCTCTCACCGACAATGAGGTCGCTGATATCGTCATGACAGCGCGCGCGATTCTTGATGGATTGGAACTCCTTCAATTAAGCCCATCAATTCTGAACCGGGCAGCGCAGTCATTTCTGACGCCGCTCGGCACATTGGATGCGCTGCATCTGGCAACTGCGGTGCGTTTGGCGGAGTCCACTGGAATTGAGCTGACGTTCCTGACGCATGACACGGAGCTGGGGACTGCTGCGCGCAGTATGAACTTCGTAGTCGAAGGCGTGTAAAGGTCGCAGGTTGAGGCCCAATGAAAATTGTAATTCTCGGCGCGAGCGGGCGACTGGGTGCCGCGTTGATGCGGGAATTCCGACCAAAATACGATGTTGTGGGCTTCGATCATGTTCAGCTTGATCTTTTTAATTTGGAGGGTCTGCGCGAGAAAGTAGGCGCCACAACTTTCGATGTGCTGATTAACGCGGCAGCGTTCACGAACGTCGATGCTTGCGAGACCGAGCGCGATCGCGCGTTTCGGATTAACGCGGAAGCGCCGGGTGTTCTTGCCGAAATCTGCAACGAAAAAGACGCAAAGCTAATTCACTTCAGCACCGATTACGTTTTCGACGGGGAGAAACGCGCGCCTTACACAGAAGAGGATCAGGCGAATCCGATCAGCGCTTACGGCGAATCGAAGCTTGCGGGAGAAAAGAACGTGCTTGCAGCTGGAGATGGGCATCTTGTTGTGCGGGTGTCCTGGGTCTTTGGCCCTGACCGGCCGAGTTTCGTCGACGCAATGATCAAGCGCGCGCAACAAGACGAAAAGATTGATGCCATATCCGACAAATTTTCTACGCCGACGTACACGCATGATATTGCCCGTATGTTGCCGCAATTTTTCGATCGCGACGTCGCAGGCGGCATTTTGCATTTCGCAAATGCCGGCAAATGCACTTGGCAGGAATACGCGCAATGGGCGCTGGATTGCTGCCGGGATGCCGGTATTTCTCTGAAGGGGAGAACCGTCGGCGCGCTTAAGTTGAGTGAGATGACCCGACTTCGTCCAGGCTCCGGCGGGCAGGCGCCCTGGGTCGCGCGCCGCCCCGTTTATTCCGTGCTATCCTCCGCCAAATATACGGAACTAACGGGCACGATATCTCGGGCTTGGCGAGAGGCAGTTGCTGATTATATTACGCACTTCTATTCCAAAAAATGAAAACACCAATCTTCGCTTTCACCCTGTCAATGATCATGTGCCTAGGCGCGCGCGCCGAACTAAAATGGGAGCAGACCTCGGTCGAGCTGCATCCCGCCCCGAACGACAAACAGGCGATCGGCCATTTCAAATACCAGAACACCGGCACGACGCCGGTGCACTTTAAATCTGTTCACGCTTCCTGCGGTTGCACCACTGCGCAAAGCCAGAAGGAAGAAGTGCCGCCTGGAGATAAAGGCGAAATCACAGCCACATTCAATATCGGCGACCGTACCGGTACACAGGTCAAAACTGTGACAGTGGAGACCGACGAGGCCACAAATCAGAAAACGGTGCTCACGCTCAAGGCGGAAATCCCGCAGCAACTTGAGATCACCCCAAATTTCGTGTTTTGGAAACAGGGCGACAAACCGGATACAAAGACGATTAATGTAAAAGTGGGCAAAGATTTTACGGTCAAACACATCAAGGTCACGTCTTCCACTCCGGATTTTCAAGCCAAAGTGGAGGAAGCTGGTAAAGGCGAGTTCAAAATCGACGTCAAACCACAGGACACAAGCAAGGTGGTCGCATCGATGCTGACGATTCAGCCTGAGGATTCACAGAAAGTCTTTTACGCCACTGCGCGGATCACCAACGCACCGCAGGTTCAATAAATTAGTGAAATCTTCGCTGGTGGGGCAGGCTGTTATTCTGGCAGCCTTGGCGCTTCTTCCCGCGGCCGGCGAAGCGATTTATTTTCGCGACAAGATTTCGTGGCGCTCAGCCATTGCGCCATCGGAAATGCTGACTGTCGAGCAGGCGCGTGGATTGGGTAACACTGCGATCTGGGTCGATGCGCGGCCGGACGATGAGTTCGCGAGCGATCACGTTCCAGGGGCGATTTCGTTGAATGAAGACCGGTGGAATGAATTGCTGCCGCAATTTCTGGCCCTGTGGGCACCGGGCAAAAAAATCGTCGTCTATTGCAGTAGCCTGAGCTGTAACTCCAGCCGGGAAGTTGCCCGTCGCCTGCGCAAGGAAGCGCAACTCTCCGACGTGTTCGTGCTCGAAGGCGGCTGGGAAGAGTGGGTGAAAAAGAACAGATGAACCAAACGCCCAACGCCGAACGTCCAACGCTCAACCTCGAATTTTCGGCAGGCGCGACAATATCAAACACCAAACGTCAAAGATCATATTTGCTCTGGCGCATTCTCGATTTTGTTCTTGCAGGCGTTTTCATCTTCGCTGGGCTCTCGAAGATGTTTGACCTGGATCGTTTGGTTGCTGATTTGCTACATCTTCAATTCGGGGACGCTTTGGTTCATTTCCGGCAATTGTCGCTGGTGGGTCCCGTGGAATTCGCGAACGGCATCGACAATTTCAAACTTGTGCCGTGGCCCGTCAGTGTCGCGCTCGCTTTTTATCTTCCGTGGCTGGAAATTTTCTGTGCGCTCGGGCTCGTGTTCCGATTCTTGTATCGCGGTGCGTTAACACTTCTAATCACGCTGATGGTAGTCTTTACGCTCGCCATCACTGCTGCGAAATTTCGCGGCCTCGATATCACGTGCGGCTGTTTCGGTCACGCCAGCCAACACTGGAGCTTCCCGTCTCATCTCGCGACCAATCTTGCAATTCTTACCGGGCTGCTCGTGCTTTTATTCAAAGCTGCGGGGAACCAAAAACGCGCGGTCTAGCGCGAAAGCAACACAGACTGGGGATTATTTATACGCCCAATTCGAGGCGCTCCTGCGATAGCAGGTACGGGGGTCTCATTTTCGAGATGAGAGCGACCGGGCGATTCCAATTGGCCACGCTCATCAGGCAGCAAGGGGATACTTTGCTGTCGAAATGGAGACAGCGAGTCAGGCAACTATCTTCGGCGCAGAAACTTGATACGCCGACACTGAATGATCACATCCCGCAGTTGCTAAATGAGTTATCCGACGCACTGAATTCAGGCTTCAGCCAAAGAATCCCAGAAACGCTTGCCCAGGGTAGCCCACCAGTTCATGGACTGGAACGTTTGCGCGAAGGCTATGACATCGGAGAAGTCGTAACGGAATACAACATTTTGCGGGGTTGTATCCACGATCTGGCACAAAACAGTGGTTTCAAGCTAGAGGGTGAGTCGTTCCATATCATGAATGGCGTGCTCGACCATGCAATCGGATTGGCAGTGCAAACGTATGCCACCGAGCGAGGACTCGAGTTACAGAAACGCCGGGAAGAATATCTCGCGTTCGTGGCGCATGATCTTCGCACGCCCTTAAACGCAGTAGCTCTGGCTACGAGCGTTCTCGAAGAAACATTCCGCGAAGGAAACGCCCGGGAGGATACGGACTGGATGTTGAAGACTTTGCGTCGCAACGTGCAGCAACTTCAGCGGCTGGTTGAAAAAATCATTCAGGAAAACGCCAATCTTTGCGCCGAAACGAGGATCAAAGTGGAACGCCGGGAGTTCGATCTCTGGCCGCTCGTGGAAGCGCTGATTTATGATCTGCGACCATTGGCAAAAACCAACGGTACCGAGCTGGTCAACGAAGTGCCGCGTAATTTGGTTGTTTACGCAGATGCCGGTCTTCTGAAGCGGGTCTTTCAGAATTTGATCAGCAATGCGATCAGGTACACGGCGCATGGCAAAGTCCTCCTTGGTGCCCTTGAATCCAAGCCGGACGCCACGATCGAGTGCTGGGTAATCGACGACGGCGCAGGCATTCCAAAAGAAAAGCTGGAAAGAGTCTTCGACGAACTCGAACGCGATTCTGCGAATGGCAGCGGACTAGGTCTTGGTCTGGCGATCATTAAGACTTTCGTCGAAGCTCACGGTGGGCGCGTAAGCGTGGAAAGCAGCGAGGGAAAGGGGTCAACGTTTCGGTTCACGTTGCCCGCGAAGCCAGCGTACGAGAACGGTCAATATCGATAACGTGAAGAACAACACTGAAAATTTCCCGGAGAGCAGCGAGCATTCAACAAAGCGACCAAACAGCAATGATCAGAAAACTGAAATCCGGCAAGTATCGGCTTTATTCCCGCAAGAAAGATTCGAGAACGGGCAAACGAAAAAATCTCGGCACGTTCAATAGCGAGGCTGCAGCAAAGAAGCACGAACGCGCGGTTCAGTATTTCAAACGGCATTAGGGCGGCTCAGGAATGGTGTAGCCACCGACCTGTGGTCGGTTGTGTCATTACGGATATTTCCAAATCCAAACACTTTTTTGGGGCTTGATTAGCCCAGCCTGTCCCAGACTACACTGCGTGCGATGATTCGGGTCTGGTTCTTTCTTCGCCTCGCATTTTGGATCGCGGTAGGACATGCGATGACGCAGGTCCTCGCTGAATCGTTACTCGCGCAGCAAACGCAATCGCCGTTGCCGATTACGACTACCACGCAATCACCATCGGCGGCCGGAGCGGTGAGTCAGTCGCCTCAAGCGACTCCCGGTCAAACTCCATCGTCCGAATTAGCAAATATCGAAGCCAAGGTCAGGCCTTCGGTAATTTGGGTGACCGTCTTCGATTCAAAAGGGAATTTGTTGCGGACGGAGAGCGGTTTTTTTATTTCGGCAGATGGCAGATTTGTTACCACTGCACATGCAGTTGAAGGCGGCGTTAACGCTGTCGCGAAGACCGCGGACGGCGGAATTTACAACGTGAGCGGAGTTCTCACCGTTTCGAAGTCGGCGGATTTGGCTGTGCTTAAGGCTGACGTCAAGCCCCAAAAGCTCTTGAGGTTTCTTGACCTGACAAAAACCGGCGAGCTCTCGAAAGGCGCAAAGGTCGCAGTCGTGGGCAGTTCGCTGGCTGGAAACGAGGGGAGTGCTCGCGAAACAACCATCACTGCGCATTCGTCCGAGCGAATGGAAATTGCGGGGGCAACTGCCGCAAGTTCGGTTGGGTCACCGGTCGTAAATGAGAATGGCGATGTTGTTGGCATCGTCACGTCGGCTGGAGAAAAAACCATTGCTCGTCCTGTCGCTGCGTTGGACTCGGCCTTGTCCCGGGTTAAAACCGATACTCAGGCACGCTGGGCGCAAACGCCCGGAACGAGCCCGACACCGCACGCGACGCCTAAGCCCCGATTACTCTTTGCGCCTGCGCCGTCATTTCCACCAGGCCAATCTCTGCCTGGGCAGGGGGGCACCGGCCGTTTCCGATTGACGTTCGATGCGCAGGGAAACGTTACGGATATTCGGGTCGTTACGTCCACCGGAAATCCGTACTTCGACCAGTCCGCAATAAAAACGCTTCGGCAATGGAAGTCTGCTCCCAGCCAGGGATGGCAAGCGACAGTCCCAGTGACGTTTCGAACAAGATGATAAAAGCGCAAACCGCCGCTCACGCCTTTCGAGTGAAATCCGGTGGGCGCCGCGGTTGTGCTGCTGACAGACACAACGCATTCCGGAGACCGCGGCGTGCAAAGCAATAGCTCTGCCGCGCTTGCGGCGTCAGTGCGCTCAGATAACTGCGGGAATTGCGGCAAGCGAAACGGTTGGCCCACAATTTCATTAGCAACAATGAAAATTCGCCCGGCCACCGACGCTGATTGCGACGCGGTTTGGAACATTTTCCACAAGGTCGTTGCAGCAGGAGATACGTACGCGTTGGATCCGAACATCTCGCGCGAGGATGCGTTGGCGTACTGGTTTGCCTCCGGCACGCGCACCTATGTAGCGGGGGGAGATACAGCAGGGGACAGCGTAGCCATCCCAGGGAAGCTAACGGCTTTTCCCACAATCACCCGAGCGCGACAACTTCTCGGCACTTACATCCTGCGGGCTAACCAATCGGGTGGCGGGTCGCACGTCGCCAACGCTGGGTTCATGGTTTCAGCGAGCGATCGAGGGCTGGGGATCGGTCGCGCGATGGCGGAGCATTACCTGAGCGAAGCGCGTCGGCTTGGTTTTCGCGCGATGCAATTCAATTATGTGATTGCCACGAATACCGCTGCGATCCGTCTATGGCAGGACCTCGGGTTTAAGACCGTCGGCACGTTGTCCGACGCTTTTCGCCATCCCGAAAAGGGTTACGTGGATGTTTACGTAATGTATCGCTCGCTGCTGTAGCCGCTTCGCTGTGCGAAGCGCGGTGCTGATGTCTTAACTACCCGCCCGACGCGTCGCCCACAGGGCGACGGCTACAATTTCAAACAATCATTGCAAAAGGAACCGTTTCCTGCTGAATCTAAGAAGTGGGATGCAGACCGTAATTCAGGTAATCGCGACCGGGACGGGATCGCTGCGGGAAAAGATCATGACCGATCCTCAACTCGGACGGTTTAATCTAATTCCCAGTGAACACCAGCGCCCGGGGCGTCCACATGGTTGGGCAAAAATCCATAGCGAAACTGCGCACGGCGCGATCAATCTGGAATGGCACGGACGCAGCCGCACCCTGATTTGCCGCGTAGTGACAAAGCTCGGCAATAAGCCGAACTCGATCATTGGCGATTTTGTCGATTATCTGCTGGCGCGGCATCAAAGCCGTATTCTTGCCATTCACATCATGCGGCGATGAATTCGACGCTGCATGTTTGGCCGCCTTGTTAGGCGTCAATCACTCTACCGTCACGCTCTTGGCGAGATTGCGCGGTTTATCGACGTCGCGGCCGAGTGCGACAGCAACATGATACGCCAGAAGCTGGAGTGGGATGACGGCGAGAATCGGCATCACGTAATCAGGCGCTCCCGGCAGCACGATGATCTCGTCAGCGATGCCTTTGAGACGTTTCATGCAGTGGCCGCTTGTCAGCGCGATGATCGGTCCCTTGCGAGCTTTCACTTGCTCAATGTTGTTCAGGTTTTTTGAAAAAACCGAATCATCAGGTGCAATGAAGACCGAGGGCAAATCGGGTCGGATCAGCGCAATGATACCGTGCTTAAGCTCTGCGCTCGGATGGCCTTCGGCAAAAAGGTACGTGATCTCCTTCATCTTGAGCGCACCTTCGAGAGCAATTGGGAAATTGAATTGCCGCCCGAAAAACAGGAAACCGTTTGCATCCGCATATCTGGTAGCGATTTCCTTGACCTGATCGTTCAGCGCTAAAACCGTTTCAATCTGTTCGGGCAACTCCTGTAGCGCTTCGATCACGCGGGTGCCCTCCGCCGTCGCGAGATTTCGCATCCGCCCGAAGAGCAATCCGAGCAGCGTGAGGATAGTGAGCTGTGAGGTGAACGATTTGGTGGCCGCCACGCCAATCTCCGGACCCGCGTGCATGTAAACGCCGCCGTCGCTTTCACGCGCGATCGTGCTTGCGACGTTGTTGCAAATTCCAAGGGTCCGAAAACCTTTGCGTCTGCTCTCGCGCAACGCGCCGAGCGTGTCCGCAGTTTCGCCGCTCTGGCTGATAGCGAAGACCAACGTCTCGGGCGTCATTGGCGTATTGCGATGGCGAAACTCGCTGGCGTAATCCACTTCGGTTGGGATGCTCGCCATGCGCTCAATCAAATATTCGCCGACTCTTGCGGCGTGCAGTGCGGTGCCGCATCCGGTGAGGACGATTCGCCCGACATCGCGCAGTTGCGGCGCCGCCATGTTCAAGCCGCCCAGTTTTGCCGTGGATTCTTCAGTGTTAAGACGCCCGCGCATCGCGTCGCGCACCGTGTTTGGCTGCTCAAAGATTTCCTTGAGCATGTAATGGGGATAATCCCCTTTGCCGACATCTTCGGCTGTGAAATCGACTTTGCTGACCGGATGCTCGCTGATGTCGCCGGCAAGCGAACTAATCTCGAATTTATCGGGTCCGACCGCGACGACATCGAAGTCATTTAAATAAACTGCGTCGCGCGTGTAAGCGACGATCGCGCTTACATCACTGGCCAGGAAATTTTCGCCGTTTCCTACGCCCAGCACCAGCGGACTTCCACGACGCGCGCCGATCATGAAATCCGGCACGTCAGCGTGTACCACAGCGATGCCGTAAGTGCCGATCACTTGCCGGAGCGCTGTGCGAACAGCCTCAAACAGCCGGGCTTTCTTTCCGGGCGCGTCAACCGTACTGGCGCACGAATCGTAATAGAGTTTGCCGATCAGATGCGCGAGAACTTCCGTGTCGGTGTCGGAGCGAAAATTCGTGTCGCCGCTTCGAATCAGTTCATCCTTGAGCGCCTGATAATTTTCGATGACTCCGTTGTGAACCAGCGCCAGCTTCCCGCTCGAGTCAAAATGCGGATGCGCGTTTTCGTCATTCACTTTGCCGTGCGTCGCCCAGCGCGTATGGCTGATGCCTAACGAACCCGATACCGGTTGCTTTTTGACCAATTTTTCGAGGGCGGCGATGCGTCCCGCGCATTTGCGTGTGTCGACTTGTCCTGCGTCGACGATGGTGAGTCCTGCTGAATCGTAGCCCCGATATTCGAGGCGGCGCAATCCATCCAGCAAGATCGGCGTCGCGTGCGCGCGCCCGACGTAGCCAACAATTCCACACATGATTGTGGATTGTAGTTGCGGCCGTTCTCACCCGCAAGATTGAGCGCATACGCACTCTACGCCTTCAAAAAAGTTGCCGCAAAAGCGCAGATGGTGGGTTATTCATTATTTGCAATGCAAACTCAGGGGGACCGTAAAACGCTTCTGCAAAGCGCAACCGAGAAGACGCCCGGGGCGCTACCGCCGGGCACATTGCAGCGAACGCTTGCCATCATCATGGGCGGCGGCGCAGGCACGCGTTTGTTTCCGTTGACTAAAGACCGCGCCAAACCCGCGGTCCCGATCGGAGGCAAATACCGGATCGTCGATATTTCGATTAGCAACTGTCTGAACTCAGGGCTGCGCTCGATTTATTTGCTCACGCAGTTTAACAGCATGTCGCTACATCGGCACATCCAGGCGAGCTACAAATTCGATAATTTTTCGCGCAGCTTTGTGGACATTCTCGCCGCGCAACAAACGCCTGAGGGTTCGCAATGGTACCAGGGAACCGCCGATGCGGTGAGGCAAAACATGCGCTACTTCCTTGAACATCCGTACGATTACTACCTGATCTTAAGCGGCGACCAGCTCTACCGGATGGATTTTCGAGGGCTATTGCATCAACACATCCGGCTCGGCGCAGACATCACATTGGCCACGAAACCCGTGGCGCGCCATCAGGTGGTTGAGTTTGGCATCATGCAGAGCGGCGTCGATCGGCGGATCACCGGGTTCATCGAGAAGCCGTCGGATGAATCCGGTGTGCAGGAAATGAAGATGAGCCGGGAATTGCTCCGCGACATCGGTGCGAACGAAGGCGATGAATTATTTCAGGCATCAATGGGCATTTATGTTTTCAACCGGGAGGTGCTCATCAAATGCTTGGAGAGCGATCTGTTCGATTTCGGTAAACACATTATTCCAACGTCGATCAATGATCGGCATGTCAGCGCATTTATCTTCAAAGGTTACTGGGAAGACATCGGAACAATCCGCGCATTCTACGAGGCTAATCTCGATCTAACTGATGTGGTTCCAGAATATAGTTTCTTTGAGCCCGACTCTCCGATCTACACGCATCCGCGTTTTTTGCCGGGCAGCAAAATTAACGGCGCAACTCTGCGCCAAGCGATTATTTCTGACGGCTGTATCATCTCGGACGCGCACTTGGAGCGAAGCGTGATTGGCATACGCAGTGTCATTCAAAGCGGCGCCACCATCCGGAACAGCATCGTGATGGGCGCGGACTACTTTGAACTCGGCCCAACTGATTCCTCGCAGCCGGCCATGGGCATTGGGAAAAATTGCGTGATCGATCGTGCAATCATCGACAAGAACGCACGCATCGGCGATGGCGTCGTGATTACACCGGAAGGGAAATTGCAGGACCTGGACGCAGACAATTATTTCATTCGTGACGGCATCGTCGTGGTTCCAAAGAATGCCGCGATCCCCGCAGGTTTCTGGATTTGATGTTCCTGTAGCGGCGGTCTCGGCCCGTCGAATCTGTTCAAGTGTCGTAGGATTTTGTCCTACCACACAATCAGCCCGCGCTCCGATTGTGTGTTTCGATGTGATGGGCAGACTGCTCGTTGCATATGATCGCTCATCTTAATCTCGATGATCGGCTGTCGATCCTGCGCGTAGGAGATTCTTTCAGGAGCTGGAATTCGCTCGACGACCAGCGAGTCTGTGTTCTTTGCGGCAGAAAATTTAAGGGGCGACAGGTGGACATTCGCCGTTTGCCCAGAGGAAAATTCAAGCTGTGCTGCCCCACGTTGGGTTGCCTGTCGAAGCCGCATCAGTGGCGTTACGCGACGCTAGCGGTTGCCTCTGATCTGGTTAAAAGGCATTGGCGTCACGATTCGCCTAACGAACGGCAACGTCGCTTGCCTGAAACCACGCTGCGAATGCAGCCCTGTCGCGTATGATTAGCGGGTAGTGGCCTCTTTTGAATTATCGCATGAATCATAGCCAACAGTCCGGTAAAGTAAGGGATGAAATGCCCACATTGCGGACACGAGATCAACGTTGGTGCACTGCTTGGCAGCGTAAAATCCAAAGCAAAGACAGCGGCGGCGCGAGCGAACGCGAAGCTCCCGCGAGGACCGCGAAAGAAACGACCAACGGATGCTAACGCGCTCGCCCATAGCGTCGTGGCAGATGCCGAGAAACTCACGCGGCGAGCGCGGGCCTTTCCTCCGCTTCGAGCAGTCCCACCAAGTCGGCCAAAGACCAAACGCGGTCGCTGAGACCCGCTTCCATCGCTGGTGTAACTCGCAGCGATTGGTGAATCCGGCAAAAGTTGTAGTGCACAAAGTGGAGAGCGCAGGCGCTCCGGTGTGCCTCGATCCGCTTGCTGAATGCGTTAGTCAGCCGCGTGAAGCGGCGCATCTGCATTCGCATGGTGAGGTTATTCCGTTCCGCATGGCTAGTCGATGCGAGCCTCATATCAGGATTGCCAGAGATCGCGGTTTTTGTCTCGCTGACAAATTCGCTCGGGCTGTATTTGCCTTCTGTTGTGCTGCCGAAAACTTTGACGACCTGCGCAAAGTCGATGGGCTGAAAAGCGAACGCGGCCTCGACTGCGACGAGGTAGGCATGGTGGCCGTCTGTCGTGAGCTGGACGCGGTTCGCCAATCGCGGCGAGAGATCGCGAATGAATCGGTAGGCGCTCTGCGCGGTGCGATTTCCGACATACCAGCGCGGAATCAATTTTGTCTGGGGGTCGATAGCAACCCACGTCCAACAGTCGCCCTTGCCAATGCTTTTCATTTCGGGCGTGCAATTCTTATTCTTCGCTCCGACGAAACTCCAAATCTCGTCACACTGGATACGCTTGCATGCGAGGTTGACCATGATGCGGTCAGAGAATTGTTGGCAGGCCGCGCCGATCTCGTCAGCGAGCCGCGCAACGGCCTTACGGCTGAGGTCCATGATGCGGCAGGTAGCGCGCTGAGAGTTGCCATCGACAAGGCACGCAATAGCGCGTGCGCGGTCGGAAGTAGAAAGGCGATTCATTTATTGCCAGTCGATTTTGTGAGGTGTTGTTACGTGGGGGGCGTTTGCAATTTTACCGCCGGATACCTTGGCGGCGAAACCGCCGAGGTAGGTGTTGCGCGCGTCATAGACACGGCAGGCAAATTCGCCCTCGCGCATGTCGCCCAAATCATAGCCATCGAGAAATTCGGCCATGATTTGCTCGATGCTCCATTGGCCGCGCAAGGTCGCGTGATAAGATACTGCTTCGTCACTCACTCTGATTTCTTGCGTCCGCTCGCCAGCTTTTGTTGTTTTTTCTGTCGTCATATAAGGGAGATTAGCCAACTGTTGGCTAGACGCAAGATAAATCTTCAATTATTTTCATTATATTTTTGTAATGTTTCAAAAGAGGCCACTACCGATTAGCGATACTCTGGATCAGCCTGCGGTCGCATCAGTGCCGGATGAAGTGCTGATGAAACACATTTCCGGGCGGCGTCATGACGCTCTTGCTGAGTTGTACGGCCGGCATAGCAAAAGACTGCGAGCCACCATCGATGGCGTTGTTCATGAAGAAGCCGAAGCCGACGACGTCTTGCAGGAAATCTTCATTCAGGTTTGGGAGGAAGCCGGTCGTTATTCAGCCAAGGCCGGGAAACCACTCGGCTGGATGGTGACTATCGCGCGGCGGCGTGCCATCGACCGGTTGCGGCGGCGGCAGGCTTATTCCCGTGCGCGAGAGCGGTACGAAGAATGCGTGGACCAGGAATCACAGACTCCCCGCCGCGACGGCGCAGAAGCACATGTGTTAAACGATCTCCGCATGTTTTTGAGAAAAAGCATTCGAGCCTTGCCTCGTTTGCAACGCGAAGCGGTCGAGCTCGCTTTTTTCAAAGGACTAAGCCACAGGGAAATTGCTGCCGCTACGCGGGCCCCTCTTGGGACCGTGAAGACGCGGTTGGAATTGGGCTTGCAGAAACTGACTCACGCACTCAGGCCATTGCGGCATAAGGTGTGAGTCGAAAAAATCCCTGCATTTGCTCGCCACACAATTGTTCCGTCTCGCCAATCGCTAGCGAAGCAGAATTACCAGCAAGACAATCAGCAGAACGACGCCCAGCCCACTCGGATAGTATCCCCAGCCAGTGCTATAGGGCCACGCCGGGAGCGCACCGATCACGAGCAGGAGCAGGATTAAAAGCAGGATAAAACGCATAGCTTGGTCTGTTTGATTTGGAATGCGCGTTCCCGAGCGCGCGCTCCGTCCACTGGGAACGCGCGCTCGATGAATTGCGCATGTATCTACGGATTTGGCGAAGTGTTGACGTTAATATCCGTCTTGGTTTCCTTCTTCTCTGACGGTGGGTTTACGATTGTGGTGTTACTTTCTTTCTTTTCAGCAGGCGGATTGACAGTCGTTGTCTTTTGCTCGCACGCGGCGAACAACCCCAACATAGCCAACAGGTAAATCGGTTTTTTCATATCACTTGAATCGTATTTGGCGGCCATTCGGTCGCCTCTTTGCTGACGGTGCTTCGGCTGAGGACAACGCGCGCTTGTCGCTTCGCGGCGTTTATGTGCTGCGACAGATGAGGGAGCGACTAAAAAAACTTTGCGTATGCGAATGCCTTGCTAATTACGTTTGGCCGCGCCATAGCAATGCCGACCGAACGGAGGGCATCAGTCTCCGGTAGCCGAAGTTGAATCGCGTCGATATTCCCAAGTCGATAACATCCTATAAGAGTTAATATGAGATTTTGGCCGAAAAAGGGCAATCGCGTTTTGGTCGTCGGCATTTTCCAAAGTGCGGGAGCCGGTCGGGCTGTACTGAAGAATCTCCATCGCGCTCGGTTTCGTCGGGCCGCGGCGATCTCCGCCTCGGCCAAAGGCCGGCAGCGGATCGAGGAACATGGGATTTCGGCGATCGGCGGATCGGCTGCGGCTTCAATCGTTAGCGTCATTCTTGGCGCACTTATCTTTTGGACCTGCGGAATGCTGGGGGACAATCGGCCCGCCGGGGTAGCTCTGCCGCTTGCTGCGTTCGCGTTCGGAGGCGCGATCGCCGGCTGGATTCTCGTCCGATTGCTTCGGGAGCATGTCGATTCGGCGAGCTTCGCCAGATTCACGAACACGATCCTGCCGAATGAAACGGTCGTCCTGGCTGAAGTCGAAGCGAGCGAATCCTCGCGCGTACTGGCGATTTTAAGGGACGTGGAAGCCGAGGCGCCCGTGACGTTCGGTTTTTATCCGCTCCCACCTTTCTCTGTCGAATCGACCGCAGGACCAGTCAGTCATGACCTGCCTTCGAGTCAGCGTCTCGTGGAAAAGGCGGCTAGCCTCGCACAGGCAATCGCGGTGAGCCGCGCAGCGAAGCCGCGGGGCGCATCTTTCCTGCACCGGTTACTCGAAATCGAGAACGCGCTGGAATGGGCGAACATGAGTCTCACCATGTCGGCTGAGGCGCACCACGCCTTCACGCTTTCGGCGGAGTGGTTGCTAGATAACGCCTATTTGGTTCGCGAACAGGTAGCCGATCTGCGCAAGAGTCTTCCACAAAAATACTATGGAAAGCTGCCTCTGATTGCCAGCGGCCCAGGTGCAGGATTGCCCCGGGTTTATCAGGTTGCCGCGGAAATGGTAACCGAAACCGACGGCGCGTTGGAGTCCGAAATTATCCGGAGATTTTTGGGCGCGTTTCAAGCGATCACGCCACTGGATATCGGAGAACTCTGGGCTCTTCCGCTGATGTTGCGATTGCAGTTGCTTGAATGTCTCCGCACCCTCGCGATCCAGGTCGACCAACAGCAAAGGGAAAGCGAGGAAGCCGATTTCTGGGCAAATCGGCTCATTACCGCTGTCCGGCACAGCTCACCGCGGTTGCTCAAAATAATGGAAGAACTTGTGGAACGGTATCCGGAGCCGACGCCGCATCTTGCGAGCGAGTTAGTGGCGCATCTTTACGACGACGAGGGGGCGCTCCCAGTGGTGAGCGGCTGGCTGGAACGCTCGCTTCGTTCGCCGCTGCTGGAGGTTATGCAGCAGGAGCATCGGCACCAGGCTGTACAGCAGACTGCACTCACCAATGCGATCAATAGTTGTCGCCGCCTTGCGCAAATCCAGTGGCGGGAACTTTTCCAATCGACCAGCTGGGCGGAAAGCGAATTAGCGGCAGATCCGGCCGGCGTTTACGCGCGCATGGATTTTGAGACGCGTGATCGGTGCCGCGGCGCGGTGGAAGAAATCGCCCGCTGGTCAAATTGTTCGGAACAAAAAAGTATCGATCACGCCCTCGCGCTGGCGAAGGCCGCACAGAACGAAGTTGCCCGCCACGTCGGCTACTACCTGATCGACGCGGGCCGGCCAGTGCTCGAACAAGCCACCGGCGCGAAAGTACCACTAACGGAACGGTCGCGCCGCTGGCTTCTTGCCCACGCGGCGGGCGCTTACTTCGGAAGCCTCTTGCTATTCATGGTTGCCTTGGTGGCGGCTCCTCTCCTTTTCGTTGCTGGGTTAGTTCCTTGGGTGACCCTGGGGCTCCTTGGACCTCTGCTACTCCTGCCCGCGAGTGAGCTAGCGGTGCTGATTGTGAATTATTTGGTGACCTCGCTCCTCTCGCCGGAGGTCTTGCCTAAAATGTCCTTCGAAAAAGAAGGCATTCCCGACGATTGCCGGACGCTGGTGGTAGTGCCGATGCTGCTCACCACTCCGAGCGCGATCGAAAGCCAACTCAGCCGGCTTGAAATTCATTACCTCGGAAACACGGATGCGAATCTGCGGTTTTCACTCCTGTCAGATTTTTCGGACGCACCGCGGGAGAACATGCCGGAGGACGCAGAGTATATCGACATTGTGGCACGCGGTGTCGAGGAATTGAATCGCCGACACGGAGCGGGGCACTTCTTTCTTTTTCATCGAGGCCGCAAGTGGAGCGAGAGCGAGCAAAGCTGGATCGGGTGGGAGCGCAAGCGCGGCAAGCTTGAGCAACTCAATCAATTTCTTATCGGCGAACCTGCGCCAGAGCTGGAAGGATTTCTCTGTGCGGGCGATCGTGCGCAGCTCGAGGGCATTCGCTTCGTCATCACTCTGGATGCCGATACCCAACTGCTGCGCGATACCGCCCGGAGGATGATCGAAACTCTCGCGCATCCGTTAAATCAGGCGCGGCTTTCGTCAGATGGTCGCCACGTGGTTCGAGGGTACACGATCATTCAACCAAGCGTCAGCGCGTCGCTTCCGAGCGCGACGGCGACATGGTTCTCACGCATCTTTGCTGATCCGCGTGGGATCGACCCTTACACGCACGCGGTCTCCGATGTTTACCAGGATTTGGTCGGAGAAGGCAGTTATCACGGCAAAGGCATTTACGAACTGCAGACGTTTCACCGACTCTTATCAGGCCGATTTCCAACGGCGCACTTGTTGAGCCATGATCTGCTGGAAGGAGGTCATGTCCGCGTAGGACTGGCGACGGACATCGAGTTGCTGGATGTCTTCCCGAATAGTTACATCGCGTGGTGGAGCAGACAGCACCGCTGGATTCGGGGCGACTGGCAAATCATTGACTGGCTCAAGTCTTGCGTGCCGGTCGGCGGCGGCAGGATGGAGCCCAATCCGCTTTCCGTTTTTAACCGCTGGAAGATCTTCGACAATCTGCGCCGCAGTTTGGTGCCACCAGCGATCATAGCTCTGCTCCTGGTCGGCTGGTTTTGCACACCTGCGCCGATCCTGTGGAGCGCGATCATCGCGGGTCTGATGTTTTGGCCGGTTCTAAATGCGTTCCTCGCCGTATTGTTCCATCCGCCGCCCCCCGGAACGAGATTTTGGCGCGACCCCCGCGACCGTTTTTTGCGCGTCATGCTCACGGTTATATTTCTGCCGGATAATGCGGCAATGGCGCTCGATGCGATTGTTCGTGTCGTTTACCGGCGAATCATGTCGCATCGGCTGCTCCTGGAATGGGAGACGGCGGCAGACGCTCACCGGCGCGCAAGAAGTCGCCAATTGCAATTTATTCTCAGCAGGCTTTGGATTCCCGCTGCCTGCGTGCTCCTTTTCGTCGGCGCAGCGTCGTGGGGAACTGCGGTGATGATAGCTGCCGGCCCGTTCCTCCTGTTGGCAGCTTTGTTCCCGGTGGCGGTAATGGTGATCAATCGGCCGGCGAAGAGTTGGCGCGGCGGAACGCTAACGTCGGATGATCGCCGATTCCTGCGGGCGGTCGCGCGAAGAACGTGGAGATACTTCGATGATTTTGTCGGACCCCAGACCTCCTGGTTGCCGCCGGACAATGTCCAGGAAACACCAACACGTGAAATTTTCATGCGCACTTCACCAACGAACATTGGGCTGTCGATGCTGGCGACCGTAGTGGCGAATGATTTTGGTTACATCACCATCGATGATTTGATGGAGCGCAACCTCCGCACGCTTGAAACCTTGGGTCGGCTCGAGCGTTTCGAAGGCCATCTTTTTAATTGGTACGACCTGAGCACGCTGGAGCCTTTGCGTCCACGCTACGTCTCTGCAGTAGACAGCGGAAATTTGATTGCCAGCCTCTCGACTTTCGAAACCAGTTGCGATGAGCTTGCTGCGCGTCCGCTTCTGGATGTGTCCGCATTACGCGGAATAGCCGACACGCTGGGCATTCTCCGGCAAATCGCTCCCAGAATGAAAGAAGCGGAACGCCCTTTGGCGTTTCTTCGCTTGGAGGGCCTTACCAGGGACCAGCCGTCGAATTTGGAAGAAATCATTATGCGGATCAGGGCAGCTCGAGAACTCGCGCAGGATCTTGTGCTCCACTACAGCGGCCAGGAAACTGATCCGCGCACTTATTGGACGCAACAGATTTCGAAGCAGGTCGCGGCATGGAATGGCGTCATCGATAAATATCTTCGGCCGGTGGAAATTCTGATGTCGCCGCCCGCGCAATTGATGTCGTTAGGCGAAGCGACGCACGAATCTCGCAGGGAAGCCCTCGTGGCCACCTTTTCGCTACGCAACATTGCCATCGAGGGCATCTCCGGGTTAGTACCGCTGCTTCCTTTTTATCAGAGACGGGAGGACCAGGAAATATCTCGCGACGTCCATGAGTGGCTCGATCTTCTCGCGACGGAGGTCGACCGCTCGCGCCGAAATGCCTCGGAGCAGCTCGCGCAATTGGACGAATTGATCGCCGAGAGCCGGGAGCTGGAAGAAGGCATGGGGCTTCGATTTCTCTACGATGAGGAACGACGGATTTTTGCCATTGGGTATCAGGTGGCTGAGCGCCGACTGGACAGCTCGTTTTATGATCTTCTCGCAAGCGAAGCGCGCCTAACGAGTTTCCTAGCCATCGCGCGCGGAGAAGTGCCGGTAGAACATTGGTGGGCTTTGAGCCGGCCATTTGGTTCCGCTTACGGGCGGCTGCCGCTTCTGTCCTGGAGTGGGACCATGTTCGAATATTTGATGCCGCTGTTGTTCACTCAGACGCATGAGAATTCGTTGCTCGACCGCGCCTGCTACGACGCCGTGCGTTGTCAGATTGGCTATGCCCGGCAAAACCACGTGCCGTGGGGCATTTCGGAATCGGCCTTCAGTGCGCTCGACCGACACAACGTTTATCAATACCGAGCCTTTGGTGTCCCGGCGCTGGCATTGAAACGTGGGCAGGAAGACGACCTGGTGGTTGCGCCATATGCCGCGGCACTCGCACTTGGCGTGGAACCGGCCGCTGCGATGAAGAACTTGCGGCGGCTTGCGAACCTGGGCGATGCGACACTTCTCGGCGAATACGGCTACTACGAAGCGATCGATTATTCGCGACGCACGGAACTCGACGGCGCGGCAGGAATCATCATCCACTGTTACATGGTTCATCACCAGGGAATGTCGCTCCTGGCTTATGGCAACGCCTTACATGACAACGCGATGCGGAGGCGGTTTCATTCCGATCCGCGTATTCGCGCCACCGAGCCACTCTTGCACGAAT